>FLNX01003138.1_pt1 | contig 24503 bp, 17 predicted proteins | sample 1140341 | NCBI WGS metagenome assembly FLNX01 (sample SAMEA3878208, study PRJEB12797) | bioreactor metagenome | biome: Moose rumen | place: Sweden | collected 2011-10
GGAGTGAGAATAGATTGGTGGATGACGGTGAGGGTAATCTCGCTCCCCGCTCCTCGCTCCCCGCTCCCCGAAAAAAGAAAGGCATCTATATCGTCGATGGGAAAAGATTATCAATCCTTGACACCCCCTCTAACTCCCCCTCAAGGGGGAGGTGATGGGTGATGGCTTAAACGAATCAAAGCTTTATGAAAAAGAAAAATTCTATCTCGTACATCGTACTATTGTTCCTCTTGACGGCCTCCACCCTTCAGGCCAAGGTGCAGAAATTGACGTCTCCCAACGGGAAGTTGCAGATGGAGGTGAATGTAGCAAACGACATCAGCCTGAAGGTGTGTCTTGGCAACGAGGTGTTAGTCGACCGCTTAGACCTGGCTTTGCAGGTGGGCGATGAGCGATTGGGTCAGTCACCGAAGCTGAAGAGTGCCAAGCGCAGCACGGTGAATACCGAGGTGCGCAATGCTGTGCCGATGAAGAATGCCACTACCCGAAATCGCGCCAATGAGCTGAAACTGACTTTCGCTGGCGATTATGGACTCATCTTCCGTGCCTACGACAATGGCGTGGCCTGGCGTTTCGCCTTGAATAAGAAAGGAAAGGTTGACGTCGTCAACGAACCGCTGACGATGAACTTCGACCAGCCATTCGGCCTGCATCTCTCACCCGTTTCAAGCTTCGTCACGTCGTGCGAGGAACTCTATCAGCATATCACCACCGAGAGCTACGCAGTGATGGACAAGATGACCTATCTGCCCGTCCTCATAGAGAGTCCACGAGGGGTGAAGATGCTCTTCTCTGAAGCCGACCTGCAAGACTATCCCTGCATGTTCTTGTGCAGCAGTGGGACCAACAAGCTGACCTCTGTATTCCCCAAAGCCCCGGAGGCTTGGGAACCTGCCGGCGACCGCAGCGAGACCATCACCCGCGAGGGCAACTATATAGCCCGAACCGATGGCACAAGGCAGTTGCCTTGGCGCTATTTCGTCATCGGCGACGATGCCACGATTGCTGCCAATGAGATGGGGCGTTGCCTATCTGCTCCCTGCGAGCTGGATGACACTTCTTGGATCAAGCCCGGCAAGGTGAGCTGGGACTGGTGGAATTGCTGGTCGGTATGGGACGTTGACTTCCAGACGGGTATCAACAATCAGACATACAAGTATTTCATCGACTTCGCCGCTGAGTATGGCGTAGAGTATATCCTGCTCGACGAAGGATGGTGCAAGGATGTGCGCAACCCCTTCGAGATGGTCGACGACATTGATGTGCAGGAACTCGTTGACTATGGCGCAAAGAAAGGTGTCGGTGTGTGGCTCTGGATGACATGGCTCGCCGTTGAGCAGCATCCCGAGGTTTATGCACATTACGCCAAGATGGGTGTCAAGGGATTGAAGATAGACTTCATGGATCATAGCGATCAGTGGATGGTCAACTTCTATGAGCGTACCACCAAGGCCTGTGCCGAAAACCATCTGATGGTGGACTTCCACGGGGCTTTCAAGCCTGCCGGACTGGAATACCGCTATCCCAATCTGCTCACTTATGAGGGCGTTCGCGGTATGGAGCAGTGCGGAGGTTGCACACCAGACAATTCTATCTGGCTGCCCTTCATGCGAAACGCCGTGGGAGCCATGGACTTCACACCCGGTTCGATGGCCTCGCTGCAGCCCGAGCACTATGTCGTTTCGCGCTCAGCAACAGCTGGCATGGGCACCCGAGCCTACCAGATGGCGCTCTACGTAGTTTTCGAAAGCGGTCTGCAGATGCTGGCCGATAGTCCTACTCGCTATATGCAGGCGGATGAGTGTACGCGCTTTATCGCCTCTGTACCCACCGTTTGGGACGAGACCCGCATCCTGGCAGCTAAGGCTGGCAGCTATATCGTTGTAGCCCGACGCTCAGGCTCCAAGTGGTTTGTGGGGGCTATTACTGGCAGCCAACCACAGGACATCGACATTCCGCTCAGTTTCCTCTCTCATGATGGACAGCTGACAGCCTTCCGCGATGGAGCCAATGCTCACCGCATCGCCGTTGACTATCGTAAGGATCAGCAAAACGTTTCTCCCCCTCAGACGCTAAACGTCCACCTCGTGAAAAACGGAGGATGGTGTGCCGTCATTCAATAATATCTTGTATGTTTTTATCTGTTCCCTTTCGCCCTGTTATGTGTCTTGCACAACATCTGGCAATTCTCAATAGCAGTTGAGCCGCCTTTGCTCCATGCGGTCACATGGTCGGCATCCATTTCTTCCAGTTTCCAGATGCGGCGGGCATTCTGGTCGTGACCGATGGCGCAGTAGGGGCAGTTGCTTACGCCCTCGGCCTTTGCCTGATCGGTCTGTTGCTGATACACTTTGCGCATGGTTGGCTTGTCGAATAAACGGACATTCAAGAGCTTTGTATCTTGACAGCCGCCCAGCACATACTCAAACACGCCTCGGCGATTTCCCACGAAATCATCGTGCATCAACTCACGCACTTTTTGCGACAGTTCCGTATGGTTCAATGGCAGCGAATGGAAACGCTCGTAGAGTTCGCCCCAGTTCAAGCCTTGCATTTCAGGATATACATCGTCGAACTTACTATCGACCCAATCTATGACCGTATTGAAATAAGTCTTTATCTCGTTAATGTTTGTGTCGCGGCGGTGGGTGCTCATATAGCTTGCTACATTGCCTTTGCTTACCCATTCCAATGCTGTAGCCAAGAACTGCTGGCGATTAGCAGGACCTTTCACATAACTTTCCCAACGTTGAATGTGGGAACTTTGAGAATTGCTAAACTCGGCTTTACAAAGGGTTACAAACTCTCCGCTAAAAATGGCATTCAGTTTCTCTTGCTCGTTTAGAGGTATGCCAACTATATTGATTGTCTCAAACCATTCCTTGATTTCTTCCTCTGCTTTCTCACCCTCACCTTCGCAAATATAGACCAGCAACTTGGTATTGAGAATCTTTTGCTGCATCCCCTCATTCAAACCGTCAAATATCTGTTCCAGTCCGTTAATCTTTACGGCAAACTTATTTTTCAGGAAACGACCTAATGATGTGATGCGTTGCTGTCCGTCCAATACTTCTAATCGTCCGTCTTCTTTTCGGTTGAAATATATCAGTCCCAGCGGATAGCCTTTCAGCACAGACTCAATGACTGCCACATCGCGCTTGCCGTCGGCATAGATGTAGTTGCGCTGATACTCTGGCTGAATGGTCAACTGGCCAGCCAAGCCATAAAGACCTTTGCCCTCCAGTTCGTTATACTCAAATCCGTCGCAAATCTGCTCAACGGTATAGATTTTCAATTCTGTTTTCATCGCTTAATATTTTATTCTGAAATAGTCGAGTGCTTCTTTATACTGGTCTTGAGCCGTCAGGCAGGTGTCGGTCAGATAGCCGTTGATGTGTCCCCATTCACGCAGCCCCCGGTAGTAGAACATCTTCAGTTCGTCGGTGATGATGAATGGCACGATGTTGCTTCTGAGACATTCCTTGAACATGATGAGACGCCCCACGCGGCCGTTGCCGTCCTGAAACGGATGAATACGCTCGAAGTGCACATGCAGGTCCAGTATGTCATTGAAACCACGTCCGCTGTTCTGATATTCCTCCAACAGACGGTCCATCTCTGTCGCTACCTGTTCCGGCGGACAAGTCAGCTCCCCGCCCACCTCGTTGGGCAGACGCTTATAGTCGCCTACGGCAAACCAGTCCTTGCAGCTGTCGCTGGTTCCCGTCTTCAGGATGCCATGTAACTGCTTGATCAATTCTTCTGTAAGAAGCTCCTCGGCTTGGTCAATAATAAGGTCGATGCAGCGGAAGTGGTTAACGGTTTCCACGATGTCATTCACGTTCAGTGTCTCATCAGCGGTCACGCCTACAGTATTGGTCTCAAAGATATAGCGCGTCTGCTCGTGGGTCAGCCGGCTGCCTTCTATATGGTTGGAGTTGTAGGTCAGGTCTATCTGTGTCTTGTGATAGATGCCACCCTTCATCTTCATCTCTTTCTGTTCGCGAAGAACGTCAAGCAGGGGCTGACTATGTTGTTCCTTGTTCATATTACGATTGCTTTTTGCGGATGAGTATTCTTGCGTATGGCTTCACAGGGTAGCCATCTTCCATATAGTAAAGTTGACCTTGTCTAAGGCTGGGATTTAATTTCTTCAATTCAGGTGGGAAGGGCTTTAGTCCTAACTCTTTGCCAGAATCTCCTTCTGCAATGCCAATAATTTCAAATTGCTCTGGGCAGTATTTGTCAAGGAATGATTTGGGCAAGCCCATCGCTCCCTCGTAGTCAGATGGGATGGCATCAGTAAAGGGGACTTCAATAGCATCATAATTCTCATAGTGAATATACTCATTGCGTCCTCGTATTTCTTTGTGCTTGCTATGCTTGAAGTTCTCTGCCATTGTCATTAAGCGCAAAGGCTCATGACGTTTACCCAGTTCTATGTTGGTAAACCATCTAACACCAGGAACACGTATATAACCTTCTCTGTAATCATGAGAATTATAATAACTGAGTTCTTTGTTCAATTCTAATGGCGAAGTAAAATATGCAGCCCCTCGCACAAAAGGATTGTCAATCCAAATTTGATTGCTTTTAATCAAAGGGAATATCTCTTTATATGTTACAGCATTCATGTTACCAATAATGGCAAACGACTTTTTAGCCTCCATCAACCAAGCCACAAACTCGCGGAACAGCGAGAACGGTGGATTGGTTACAATGATGTCTGCCTCGTCACGCAGTTTACGTATTTCCTTGCTGCGGAAATCACCGTCACCCTCCAGATACTGCCATTGCAAATCTTCGATGTTGATACGATTGTCGCCCGTTACATCACGTTCAAGCACGAAAATCTTACCATGCGTTTTGCTCTTGTCTGCGTCGAAGTGCGGCTGCTCTGTTTCAAAGAGTGTGGGCTGATACGGCAACTTGTATTTCTTGCTTTCGGGTGCATAGCTGGTAGAGATCAGTTTCTTCAAGCCCAGCAGTTCAAAGTTCTGAGCGAAGAACTTGGTGAAGTTGCTCCACTCTGGGTCATCGCAAGGCAGCAGCACCGTCTTCCCACGAAACACATTGGGGTCGTAGTCCAGATAGGCGTTTATCTCCTTCTGAATGTCGGGATATTGCGTATAGAACTCATCGTTCTTCGCCGTCTTCGCATTTGCTAAGTTCGTATTTGCCATATCTTGTATAGGATATAATTCTTATTGTGATTGTTTTTTATGTTCAGCAAATCATGAATATTCCAACGTCCCTCTTTGTAAGCCTTGAATGCCTTGGCGCGAATCATGTAACAAGATTTGTCGTATTTCGCCTTGCCCATGTTGAGTGCAGCACAAAGCATCTGTAGGTTGGCATAAGCCCAGAACAAGTATTCTCCAAAGCTTGCGAACTTCGGGTAACGCTTACCATTTTCTTTGTTGGCGTTATGATTAGTCATCTATATGGCAGTTTTATGCTGCAAAGATAATGATTTTATTTAACGTTATGCCACAGCTACCCGTTTATTTGTTTTATATTTATGCTTTTTTACGAATTTGGTGGGATAATTGAAGTATGGTAGAAGGCATGCAGATAGGCTTTCACCAGTTCTCATGTGGTCTGTATCAAGCACTCTTTCTTGGAATGTGAGATTTTGCGAATGTATGTTAAATAGTGGGCAGTCTGGCTTGAATTTCGTCAAAAATATGTATTTTTGTGGCATCAACAAATGCTGAATAGTCATGAAAAGAAAAATCATCATCTCGTTCGTGCTCGCACTTGCCACGCTGGTGGGGCAGGCACAAGTGGCGCCAACAAGCCAGTTGGTGGGCGACTGGTCGGGAAAACTCAATGTGTTCGGAGCATCGCTGACACTCGTGCTCCATCTGGAACAGTACGACGGCTATGTGGTGGCTTTGCTCGACAGCCCTGACCAGGGGGCGAAAGGCATCGGATGCTCAAAGGAGTTTCTATCTGACGATTCGGTTGCCGTGAAGGTAGAGATGATCAATGCCACCTATCGGGCTCGGCTGAAGGATGGCAATCTCATCGGTACTTTCACGCAAAACGGTTTTTCTTTTCCGCTGACGATGGCCCCCGGGGTGCAAAAGCCTAACCGTCCGCAGACGCCGCAACCGCCATTCCCCTACCCGGAAGAGGAAGTGAGCTTCCGGAACGATGGTTTCACCTTTCACGGAACGCTGACTTTGCCCGAGGGCTATAGCCGCAAAACGCCCGTTCTGGTGATGGTGACGGGCAGCGGACAGCAGAACCAGTCGATGCTCTCTGCTCAAGGCATTTCCAAGGAGTCGGTGGATGCTTATTGTGAAGCGCTGGCCAAAGCCTTCGACGATATTGCCGCCGACAAGCCCATTGAGGAAGTAGACGACAGCCAAGTGCCGCCGCTGATGAGAGCCAACTTCAAAACTGCTATGGAGCAGATGCGGTCGCGATATATGCGCGACTTCCTGAAGGTTGATGTCCGAGGGGCGCTTCGCAGGGTGAAGTGCCCCGTGCTGGCTCTGAATGGAAAGAGCGACACCCAGGTGAATGCCGCCATCAATCTGGAGGCCATCGACAAAGGGCTGACCAAAAGCAGGCACGAAGTGGTGGCCTACGACGGGCTGAACCATTTGTTCCAGCATTGCAAGACAGGCCTCGTCAGCGAATACCGCACCATCGAAGAGACTATCTCTCCGGAAGTGCTGGCGAAGATAGCAGAATGGGTCAACTCGTTGTAAACGATGTAGTGCAACTCGATGCGCTGGCGTATTGGTATCCAGAGACACGAAGTTGGCAGTAGACTCTATATACAAAAAAACTGAAGAAGGATGGAACGCGCGTACTAATCTTCAGAATGTGCCTGTAGCAGGCATCTCGGAGATAAGTCGCGAACCGTCTGGCTGTTCGCTGATATTGATGCGGAGTGTATCATCGGGTAGCAGGGACTCAACGAGTTCCGGCCACTCGATGAGGCTCAGCGAATTGGATGCGTAGAAGTATTCCTCGTAGCCCATGTCGTAGACTTCTTCTATACGGTGGATGCGATAGAAGTCGAAATGGTAGATGTGTTGAATATTTCGAGGAGCGGGGAGCGGGGAGCGAGGAGTGAGGGATGAAGAATCAATACTATACTCGTTGACGATGGCAAAAGTGGGCGAAGTAATCACATCGCTCACACCTAATTCTTCGCAAAGAGCCTTGATGAAAGTAGTCTTCCCGGCTCCCATCGAGCCATAGAAGGCGATGACACGAGGGGGCGTGATTCGTGATTCGAGGAGCGAGGAGGGGTTAGAGTCGGTAAGTGCAAATCCCCTCCAACGTGAGAGGTACGAGGAGATGAACTCGCGGGCTGCCTGGTTGATATCGTTCAGGCTTTCTATTCTGATTTCCATTGCTTTTTCTTTTGGATGAAGGATGAAGGATAATCATGGTTAGCGGCGGCGTGTGCGTAGCGTGATAAGCGGAATAATCATCTCTTCCATCGAGATGCCGCCATGCTGGAAGGTGTCCTTATAATAAGATACGTAATAATTATAGTTGTTGGGATAGGCAAAGAACGAACTGCCCGTAGCAAATACGTAGGCTGTGCTGAGGTTTGGCGCGGGCAATTGGGCTTTGGCGGGATTCTTAATGACGAAAACTTCCTTGGGATTATAGCTGAGATTCTTGCCCAACTTGTAGCGCAGGTTGGTATTGGTGTTGCGGTCGCCGATAATCTTCACGGGCTTGTCGGCACGAATGCTGCCGTGATCGGTGGTGATAATGACGGTGTAGTTGCTCTGTGCCAAGAGCTTGAAGAGGTCGGCGAGAACCGAATGGCGGAACCAACTGAGCGTGATACTGCGGTAGGCCGACTCGTTGTTGGCCAGCTCGCGGACCATCTTCGACTCTGTGCGGGCGTGCGAGAGCATATCAATGAAGTTCACGACGAGTACATTCAGGTCGTTGTGCTGCAGATTCTTGAACTGATTGAGAAAGCGGTCGGCACCCGTGGAGTCGTTCACCTTGTGATAAGAGAAGGTGTTCTTGCGGCGATAGCGGTCGAACTGCGTCTTGATAAGCGGCTCTTCGTTCAGGTTCTTTCCCTCTTCTTCGTCTTCGTCAACCCACAGGTCGGGGAACATTTCCGCTATCTTGTTGGGCATCAGACCACTGAAGATGGCGTTGCGTGCATACTGTGTGGCGGTAGGCAGAATGCTGAGATAGAGGTCTTCTTCGATGTCGAACATGTCGCCAATCTCTTGTGCCAGCATTCGCCACTGGTCGTAGCGGAAATTGTCGATGACAATGAGAAACACCTTTTCGCCTTGATCGAGCAAGGGGAAGATGCGACTCTTGAAGATGTCGGGGCTTAGGAGGGGTTTCGTTGAAGACTGAGGAGCGGGGAGTGGGGAGCGCGAATTCTCTATCCACTCTAAATAGTTGTTCTTGATGTATTTGGCAAAAGCGTTGTTGGCCTCTTCCTTCTGCATCTTGAGCATTTCGGTCATCGAGCTGTCGGTGCTGCTGAGTTCGAGTTCCCAACGCACGATGGTGCGATAGAGTTCGCGCCAGTCGTCCCACGTCCTGCAGTTGTCTATCTGCATGGATATCTGGGCAAAGTTCTGCTGATAGCCGCTTTGCGTAACTTCTGTGACGATTTCCTTTCGGTGGATGTTCTTCTTCAGGGTCAGCAGTATCTGGTTGGGATTGACGGGCTTGATGAGGTAGTCGGCAATCTTTGAACCGATGGCCTGGTCCATGATGTTCTCTTCTTCGCTCTTGGTGACCATGACCACAGGCGTGGCTGGCGATATGTCCTTGATGCGCTGAAGCGTTTCGAGCCCACTGATGCCAGGCATCATCTCGTCAAGCAGGATGAGGTCGAAAGTCTTTTGCCGACATTGGTCGATGGCATCGGTGCCGTTGCTGACGGTAAGCACGTCGTAGCCTTTCTTTTCAAGGAACAGGATGTGTGCCTTGAGAAGCTCTATCTCGTCGTCTACCCATAATAATAATCCGTTGCTCATAGCTTTGTTCTTTTTTGCTTTGTTGTTAGAAACCATCAAGTTCGAAGTATTCATCATCGTCTTCAAGCGACGGCTTGTCGTCCGACGAGTTGTCGTCGGGGGCAAGGATGAGGTCATCCTCCGTATTGTTTGCATCATCTTCGTCGGTGATGATGAATGAGTTGTTGTCATCATCAGTAGGCGTATCATCATCGTTGACGATGAAAGAGTTGTCGTCATTGGCGGGCGAATTGTCATCGTCGGTAACGATAAACGACCCATCATCTTCTGTGACCTGAGTGCTGGGTGCCGGCTTTTCGGCGTCGATGAATTCCTCTTGAGGATTCGTATTCACTTCTTGAGGCGTGTTCGTGTCTTCTGCGGGGAAGGCAGTTTCCTCGGGAGGCGTTGCGGGAGCAGCAGGCTCTTCGGGCAGAATGTCCAGTTCCATGAGCGTATTGTCGTCGAACACACCTCCGTTGAAGAGTTCGTCGCCCTCATTCTCTCCGTCGCCTTCCTTCTTTTCCGGTTCAACGACATCTTCGTACACCACGATGGAAGGTTCCGTGAGCAGTTGTACGGTCTTCACCTTCAGCGGAATGAAGTGCTGTTCGTAGAACTCATCATATTCCTGATAGCTGTATTGCTTGCCTAAAAGTTCCAGATTCTCCTTGCTGATGATGATGGTGCGCGCCTTTGGCAGTAGCGTGGTGACCGGTTCGTAGTTGAACAGCAGTCGGGCATACTGCAGCGCTTCGTCGTAGTTGTGGAAACCGCTGATGTTCATGCGGGCAAGTCCGTTGTCGTCAGTAATCTCCATATCGAAGTTTCTGGCCAGGAAATTGGTGAAGTTGTAGCGAGCCATCTCGAAGAGCAGCTTGTTCTCTTCTACCGAGTCGGGCTCGTATGCAATGATAAAGCAGAAGTCTACATCGCGTTCTGCCTTGAACACGCGAGCTGCGATGGAGTCGCTGTCGTTGAGCACCACGCTTCGCCTCGACCATACATCGCCGATGTCGAACTTGCCTCCGTGCAGTGGGCGGCCTTCCTTCACACCATTGATAATCATACCGGCCATCGGACTCACTTCGCTCTTGGGGAATTTCTCCACCACCTCCTTCATGTGGTCGAGGCATCCCTGGCTGTTGCCATCGTTGAGCAGGCTCAAACCGCTGATAAAGATGAACTTATCGCGATTGGCTCCTATGGGGAACCGGGTCTTCGACAGTTCGGCATTGGCCACCGCTTCCTGGAATCGGCCAGCCTTAAAGGCATTATAGGTGGCGGCATAGAGCGAGTCTTCCATGTGGGTTCCTATGCGGGCGTTCTCCTCGAAGTAGGGGTCGTTGAGCAACAGCGTCCACTGGCTTTCGGGATAACTGTTCGTCAGACTGTCGAGATATTCGTTGGCTTTGCCAAACATACCCTTTCGCGAATAGAGCAGGAAGAGATGATAGTAGGCATTGTCCATTTGCTCGTAGGAGGGATATTGGTCGGTGAGTCTGCGCAACTGTTTCTCGCTCAGCACCAGATGGTCGAGCTTGTCTTTGAAGATGACACCGCTGTTGTACAGCCCGTCCATGATGACGAGATTGCTGGCTTCCACCTGTTCTTCTGTGAAAGGAATCTGTGCCAGATAGTATTCCCGCTTATGCGGATCGTTCTGTGCGCTGTCTGCAACGTTCTCCAATGAGTCGGCCAGTGCTTCAGCCTGCATGATGGAGTCGCGCTGTTCTTCTGTCAGATTCTCCAAGTCGTCAGCGTCGGGCGTGGAGGCCACCACCGTTTTGTTCACTCGTTGCCAGTCGTCAACATTCTCTCGCTTTCCCCATTGTTTCTGGAAAGCCTGCTTACCCTGGTTGACGGCCATCTGGTTGTAGAAATACCACAGGCCGTTTTGCTGCTGATTGGGCTGCTGGGTGGGGGTGGTTTGCTGGTTTCTGTTGCCGGCTGCACCGTTTTTCTGCATCACCTCCTCGGCCTCAGCCTCTTGTTGCTTGCGCTTTTCCTCCTTTTCTTTCTTGATGAGTGCCTCAATCACTCGGTCGATGGCAGCATTTCTGTCTTTCTCGTCCATCTTGGCCAGTTCCTGCAAAGAGTCTTGCAGATGGACGGCATCGGTATAGGGAACCAGTTCGTCGAGCACTTTCGAGCGGTATGCCAGTTGCTCGTAGTCGTCGCGTTCCTTGTCCAGCAGGCCGATAGCCTCGCCATAGCAGCGCTTGGCATCGTTGAACTTCTCCATCGTCCAGTAGATGTCGCCCAGGCGAAGCAGCAGCACACCCTTCTCGATACCCGATCGGGTGGCCTTCTCATTGCCTTTCTCGTAGGCAGCAATCGCCTTCAGGGTGTCTTTCTGCAGCATATAGATGTTGCCCATAGCATAATACACCTGGTCGAGATAGTCCTTGTTCTTGTCAGAGATAGCCATTCGCTTCAGTCGGCCAATCATCTGTTTGCCCCGTCCGTCGGCCATCACTTCGGTCATTGCTATACGGGCGTTGAATTCCAGTTCGTAAGGAGGATTCTGGGCGATGACGCGCTTGAAAGCCTTATAGGCCAGTTCCTTATTGTTGAGGGCAGCCTGTAGCTGTCCCATCAAGTACCATTCGCGGGCGCGCTGTTTCTTGCGCATCTCGTGCTTAATCACCTTTCGCAGATAGGGAATAGCCTCTTCGTAGCGCTTCGTATGGATGTAGTAGTCGGCAAACGTATAGTCCCATTCCTTGCGGGCACGCCAGTCGATGCTGTCGCGTCGCATTTTGCTGATCACGTCTTCCGCATCGTAAATCCAGTCTTGTTCAATATAACTCTTGGCCAACCACGCGCGAGCCTTGCCGTAGATGGCAGGCTGGGTGGCATAGAGCCGACTCATATACGCGAAGGTAGAGGCTGCTTCGTCGAAAGCTCCCTTATGGAATTGCGACCGTCCCATCAGCATCCAAGCTTTCCAGAGAAACGGGTTATATTCTTTTCTGTTGAGCCATTCGATGTCTTTCTCCGTGCGTTTCTTCTTCTTAAACTCGGGTCGGCGCTTGATGCTGTGCAGCTTGATGGCCTTTTGGCTTTTCTCGATAGCCCTTTCGAAGTTGCCTTTTCCCAGCTCGCGGGCCTGTTTGTTGCCCACGGTGTAGAGCGGAATCATCTCCGTGAAGTTGTCTTTGTTGCCGTTTTCCTTCTCAACGGAGGCGTCGATATAGGCGAGCGAACCATTATAATAGGTATTATATTTGGCCGTAAACGAGTGCCACCAGCGCGACTGCGAGGTGTTCTTCTCTGTGGAACAGGCCACCAGGGCAGCCATCACTACGAGGATGGCCACCAAGTCTGCGCTGCGGAACTGCCGCAGCCTGTGGAGAACATCGTGGATATACTGTTCTGGATTCATGATTCTTATGTCAAGCCCCTCGCGACGAGCCGTCTCGGGGCATCTTTTTTTCAGTTGTCAATGAGCATCAGCAGCTCGTCTTTCACCTGGTAAGGCACCTCAATACCCCTGAGCGTCAGGCTTCGGCTCCAGTCTTTCACCTCGCTTTCCTGCATGGTGAGCATCACTTCGCGAAACTCCTCCGCCTCTTCGTCGGTATATTCGTCGCCTCTTCGGCCTTGATAGGTGTCCAGTTCTTCGTCGTCGAAATACTCTATCTCCCTCGTGGCAGCCTCCATCATGCACTCTTGTTCGCACTTCTGGCGGCTTCCGTCGCAGGTGGCACACGACGAATCGTCTGCTAATATAACGGAGTTTTCACCCTTTTTATTGTGTGAGAGCCATCCTAATATTGCAGAAAAAATGCCAAGAACTATTAAAGCAACGACCAGATAGATCATATTTTGATACTTAAAAACACCTATTCCTCGATGCTGAATCCTGCTTGTGCCAGGTGATTCCAGAACACGGGATACGACTTGCTGACCACAAACGGGTCGTTGATGCGCAGTCCCGGATACTTGATGCAGAGGGGAGCAAACGAGAGAGCCATGCGATGGTCCTCGTAGGTGTCGATGGGGAGCATCGTGGGTTCGCAGCGCTCGCCGTCCCAGTATATCTCATAGTCGGTCCTGGTGCGGCTGTTGTCTCTGCCGTCGGTTCGCTCTCCCTGTCTGGAATGGATCACATACCCCAGTTTTCGCATCTCCGTAATCAGCGCTTCGATGCGGTCGGTCTCCTTCACCTTCAGCGTACTGAGCCCGTTGAAGCGGAAGGGGATGCCCATTCCCGCACAACAAACCACGAACGTCTGTGCCAAGTCGGGCTGGTTCACGAAGTCGTAGTCGAGCCGAGGCAACCGTGCTCGGGTCTTTCTCAGCGTCACCGTTGAGGCTTCATACTCGCTTTGCTGCTCACTATTCTTATTGAATACGGTCTTGACACCGAGCATCGAGAAGAGGTATCTCACCACCGAGTCGCCCTGCCTGCTACTGTCCAACAGTCCGGTCAGCTGGATTTCATTGTCGATGTCGTCGCTCAAGGCAATCATTTCGTACCAATACGACGAGGCACTCCAGTCGTTTTCCACGATGAAGTCGCACGGCCGATATGGCTGATGCGGCGTACTGATGACGTTAAAGTCGGTCCAGTCGGCCTGCAGTCCGAAGTCGTGCATGATATGAAGAGTCAGGTCGATGTAGGGTCTTGACACGATGTCGCCCTGCAATACCAGTTCCAAACCGTTCTTCAAGGCCGGACCAATCATCAGCAGGGCCGATGTAATCTGTGAACTGACGCTCGCGTCAATCTCCACCCGTCCGCCTTCCAGGGGCTGTCCGGTAATCAGCAACGGGGCAAAACCCTCGTGGTTGACATATTCGATGTCGGCGCCGAGATAGCGCAAAGCATCCACCAGTGGCTTCAGCGGCCGGTTCTTGATGCGTTCGGTCCCGGTGAGCGTGTGTGTTCCGGGCATGATAGACAGGTATGCTGTCAGAAAGCGGAGCGACGAACCGCTGGCCCTTACATCGATGATGTCGGGCATATCGCGCAACGCATTCACCAGCACAAGGGTGTCGTCGCAGTCGGATAGATTCTGCAGCATGCAGGTTCCTCCCGCTAATGCGTTCAGTATCAGAGCGCGATTGCTGATGCTTTTCGATGCAGGCAAGTTGATGGATGCCTGTATGTGGCTTGGTGCCTTTAGTGTATATTGCATGTTCACGATTCTTCTATTTTGTTGCAAAGGTACAAAAAAATAGATGAAGCGAAGAAAGAAAAGGCAACTTTTTCTGTTGAACGCGGGTTTTTTACTCAATGATGGGTATGTCCCCCACCCCTAACCCCTCCCCTTAAAGGGGCGGGGAAAGATTCCGCAGGCAGCATGTTTACGTAAAAGGTCATAGTTTTTGCGTAGAAAAAGCCCGCAATATTTGATGTTTATCTGAAAATTTTCGTATCTTTGCAGTGTTCAAACAGTGTTAAGTAGTCGTAAAAAAATAAGTTGGTACGTTTTGTTCTTGGCTGAGTAGGAGGCGACGTGTCCTCACGTCGCACCCGGCACTGGTGTCACGTGAGGACACGTGACCTCCTACATTGTACCAACTTATTTTTTACACATTCCTAAGTCCAGAAAAGAAAGGGCAGGGAAGGATATTGTAACCATTTTTTTTCTGATCATAGCATTCTTAATGCGCGTTTTTTTCATCCGCAAGAATGAGCATGGAGCAACAGGTTCCTGTATTATCTGCTCAGCGTAGCACTGAGTCCGCTGGTTGGGCCAAGATTCCGCAGGCCTTCCCCTCCCATCGTAGGGGAGGGGTTAGGGGTGGGGTCACTAATCATGACCGCAGTAAAATCAAAGTTTCGACGAATCGTTTCGCTTTTAACAAAGCTAAACCGCGAGAAGGCCAGCGCTATCCTTGCAACTACATTCCTGTTACGAAATCGCGAAAATGAGCCATTTTTGTAATTTGTTGATAGTAAGATAGTTGCAGAATCCGCCGTTTCCTCGATTGAGAAAAGCGTCGTTTTCAAGTCGTAAAGATGTATCCAATATCCTGTTGTCAAGAAATAGTCAAAAGCGAAATGCGATTCTATCGACGAATGGAAATAATCGCTAATTTTTGCGGCATGAATGCACGGAATTGCGATTTTTTTCGTAACTTCGCAGCCGTAAACAAACTTCAGTAGCAATGGCAACAAAAAAGAAAAGCGGATACAAAAAGACGGGCGTGCCAGGATTGTCGGTACGCTTCTCGTGGAAAGAGTTTCTGGGTATCACCTCGCTGAAGCGCTGGTTTACCCGCAAAACGGGCATTCCCACCACCGAGGCCGGTGTCAGAAAGAAAATAGGAAGAAAGATTGCGGGTTGGCTAACCGGCAAATATGAGGAGAAAACCGGGCAGACGCTTGATATGAACAGCCGCGGACAGATCAAGACCAAGAAGACTTCCACGAAGAAAACAGCCACCAAGAAGTCGACCACCAAGAAGACTTCCACGAAGAAAAAGACGCTGCTCGAAGAGGAAAACTTCTAATATCATCATCCAGAACATCTAAACAATCTACATCATGAATATCAGAAAAAGTTTCTTAGCACTGGTGCTGGCCGTTGTCAGTACCGCGATGTGGGCGCAGGTAAGCATCGTGCCCAAACCCCAGACGGCCAAGTGGGGACAGCAATCTTACGAGTTGGGCAAGCAGGTGGAGGTGGCCTATGCGTCGGCTCACCTACAGCCGGCAGCCGAATATCTCTGCAAGGCGCTTGCACAAGCGGGCATTCAGGCCACAGCCCGGGCTGGAAAGGGCGGTCAGATCAGTCTGTCGATGGGCAAGGGACTGGCCAAAGGCGGCTATCAACTCACGATAGACGGGCAGGGCGTGCAACTGAAAGGAGCCGACTATGGAGGCGTGGTGAATGCCATCGCCACCCTTCGGCAGATGGTGCTGATGGACAAGCTGCCCTATACCACCATCAATGATGCGCCGAGGTTTGGCTGGCGTGGCTTCCATCTCGACTGTTCGCGCCACTTCTTCACCGTCGATGAGGTGGAAGAAGTCATCGACCTGATGGCGCTTTACAAGATTAACCGGTTCCATTGGCACCTGACCGACGACCAGGGATGGCGCATCGAAATCAAGAAATACCCGCTGCTGACGGAGCGCGGTGCCTGGCGCATTCCCAACAATCAAGACACCATCTGCGTGCAACGGGCGAAAGAGGAGGACAATACCGATATGCTGCTACCCAAGAATCGCTGGAACGGCGCGCCCAATGAGGCCTTTACCACCCAGCATTCATCATCCGGCGCCCGTGAGTCGCTCTATGGTGGCTTCTATACGCAGGAGGACATCCGGCATATCGTGGCCTTTGCCAAGCAGCGCGGCGTGGAAATCATACCGGAAATCGATATGCCGGGCCACTTCCTGAGTGCCATCGAGAACTACGACGGACTGTCTTGCTTCAAGGAAGTGGGGTGGGGCGAATGGTTCACCACACCGCTCTGCCCAGGCAAGGACCGCGTGTTTGAGTTCTGCAAAGACATCTGGAACGAAGTGCTGGCGCTCTTCCCCTACGAGTATGTGCATATCGGAGGCGACGAGGTCCGCAAGGACAACTGGGAGAAATGCCCCGACTGCCAGAAGCGAATCCGCGAGGAAGGACTCAAGGATGAGTTCGAGCTGCAGGCTTGGTTTATCCATCAGATGGAGGCTTTCCTGAATAAGAAAGGCCGCAAGATGATTGGATGGGACGAGATTCTGGAGGGCGGACTGTCGAAGACGGCTACGGTTTCGTGGTGGCGTACGTGGGTTCCCGATGCCGTTGACCAGGTGACGGGACACGGAAACGACGTGATTTATTGCCCGGGCAATCCATTCTATCTGAACGATGAAGAGCAGAAGACCGACCTCAGAACAATTTATGAGTATAATCTTCTGCCCGACCGGCTCACGGCTCAGCAGAAAAAACACGTGATAGGCGTGCAAGGCAACCTCTGGTGCGAGTGGGTGCCTTCGCGCGAGCGCGTTCTTTATAAATATTTCCCGCGTATGATGGCCGTTTCTGAACTGGGCTGGACGAAACCTGAACAGAAGGATTACGACGAGTTCTATGCTCGGCTGACCGACCAGTTCGGTCTGCTTCATCGCCTGCATGTGCCTTATCGCACCCCCAGCTTAGATGGTTTCTACAGTCAGAACGTATTCGTTGACGAGGGAACGCTACAGGTGGAATGCAAAGACCCGCTGGCAACGGTACGCTATACCACCGACGGATTGTTCCCCAACAACCAGTCGGCGCTGTATACTGGGCCGATTACCGTCGACGAAACTACGCACTTCATTCTCAGGACCTTCAATCCGGAGGGGCGTCCCGACGAGATGGTGAAGGCCGATTTCATCAAGCAAGGCTATTTGGAACCCGTCTCTAAGTTGCGTATATCGCCCTATCATGGCGACCAACTGACTCCCGGACTCACCGCCACTTGGTATGAATATGGAGGCGTGAAGTGTGCCGACATCATGACTGCCCCGCTGAAAGGCGACTACGAAATAGATGATGTCTGCATCCCAGATGGTGTGAAGGGGAAGATAGGCCTGAGGATTACGGGCTATTTCAATGCGCCTGCCGACGGCGTTTACACGTTTGCGCTGATGAGCGACGATGGCTCTTGGCTCAAAATTGATGGCAATATGGTGGTGGATAACGACCGTCCGCAGAGTCCGCATGAGGAGGTTTGCCAGCAGGCTTTGCGCAAAGGACTCCACCGCATGGAGCTCCGCTACTTCGATAGCAATGGTGGTATGCTCCGCCTCTGGGTGTCAGATGCTCAGGGCAACCGCCTCAACCCCGCAGTAATATATCGCCATTGATGGCATTGAATCATAAACACACAGACGCAAAGACGCTGAGAGTCGATTCGTGAATCAATAAAACTCTCAGCGTCTTTGCGTCTACGCGTTCTTATAATATAATAAGTATCGATGTTAAACGATACTGGTGCGCTTGGTGAACTCGATGATTTCTGGTATCATTCCGAATGCCAGTCCGGTCACAGTATCGGCGCAGCCGTAGTAAATGGCTACGCGGCCTGTTGCTGAATCGTGCAAAGCGGCACACGGGAAGCACACATTGGGCACATCGCCCATACATTCGTAGGGCATCTGCGGCGTAATCAGGTAGGGGCCGCTGCGGGCTATCACGCGCCAAGGTTCATCCAGATCGAGCAGGGCAGAGCCAAAGGCGTAGACGTAGCCATTGCAAGAATGGAGCACACCGTGGTGGAAAATGAGCCAGCCTTCGGAGGTCTCGATGGGGATGGGACCTGCTCCAATCTTCATACATTGCCAGGCACTCAGTTCAAACGGTGCTGGCGACATCACGTGGCGATGGCGCCCCCAGAACTCAAAGTCGGGCGATTCGCTGTAGAATATATCGCCGAAGGGCGTGTGTCCAGTATCGCTGGGACGGCTCAGCATAGCGTATCGGCCGTTGATCTTCCTCGGGAAGAGCACACCGTTGCGGTTGTAAGGCAGGAAGGCATTCTCCAATTGATGGAATGTCTTGAAGTCTTTCGTCCAGGCAACGCCGATGGTGGGCCCGTGATAGCCATTACACCAAGTGACGTAGTAGCGGTCTTCTATCCAGCAGACGCGAGGATCGTAGCCGTAGACCCACTGGCCTATCTCCTTGTCGTCGCAGTCGAAGTGGATGGTTTCCTCGTTGATGCGCCAGTTCACGCCGTCGTCGCTGAAGCCTGCATGTAGCGTCATGCGGCGGTTGGTGTCGTCGCAGCGGAACACACCGGCAAAGCCTTCGCCGAAAGGCACTACGGCACTGTTGAAGATACTGTTGCTCGTCGTGAGCAAATCGCGTGGAATAATGGGGTTGCGCTGTGAGCGCCATACGGTAGTGCGGCATCCTTCCGGTCGCTCTTCCCACGGCATGTTGGGCAGAGGGTTGCCCTGAATCTTTAGTTCTTCCATATTATTTTGAATATTCCATGTTCATTTTATTTCTTCTTATCCGGGTAGGTGAAGGGCACAAACCAGGTGACGAGCAGGGCGGGGATGGTGCAGAAGAGCACCATGATGAAGAACATGCGGTAGCCCAGCCAGTCGCTGAAGAAACCGCTCATCATGCCTGGCAGCATCACACCCAGGTTCATGATGCCCGAAGCAAAGGCATAGTGAGCCATCTGGTGCTTGCCGGGAGCCACCTGTTGCATCATGAAGAGCGTCAGTCCTACAAAGCCGAAACCGTAGCCGAAGTATTCCAGCACGATACCACCGCCGATGAGCCAGAGGCTTTGAGGCTGATAGATGGCCAGCAGGGTGTACGCCACAAAGGGGATGTTGAACACAATGGCCAGCGAGAACAAGGATTTCTGCAGGCCTCGGTGGGCGATGTAATAGCCCGCGAGGATACTTCCGATGACGAAGGCCGCAGCACCGAACGTGCCATAGCACAGGCCAATCTCTTGTTCGCTCAAGCCCAAGCCCTGTTCTGCGCGCGGCGCTTTCAGGAAGAGCGGCACAATCTTCATGACGAAACCTTCGGCAAAGCGATAAAGAATGATGAAACAGATGTAATAGAAGATGTGTTTCTTCTTGAAGAATTCGGCGAATACAGCCCACAGTTCCCGGAGTTGTTCGCGTAAGGTTGCCTTCTCGCTCCCCGCTCCCCGCTCCTCGCTCCTCGCTTTCCCTCCCGGCAGGATGAAGAAGTGATAGCATCCCAAGGCCACCATGATGATACCGATGATGAGCATGATGATCATCCAGGCCTTCGTCACACCGAAACTGTCGATGAACGTACCGGCCAGATAGACCAGTCCGCCCGTGGCTGCTATCTTGGCTATATTATAGAAAGCTCCCTGCCAGCCAATCCAGCGGGCTTGTTCGTCGGTGGAGAGCGTCGACATGTAAACGCCGTCGGCTGCAATGTCGTGGGTGGCACCACTCATGGCTATCACCGCCAGCATGGCTATGGTGACAGCGAAGAAAGAAGGCAGGTTGAGGGCAAAGGCTACCAAGGCGAACATCACGCCCGACAACAATTGTGTCAGTACGACGAAGAATTTCTTCGTCTTATACATTTCAAGGAACGGGCTCCAAAGTGGCTTCAAAGTCCAGGGAAGCATGATGAGCGAAGTCCAGAAAGCAATCTGCTTGTCGCTCACGCCCATACCTTTATACATCAGCGTACACACCATGTTGAGCACCACGAAGGGCATTCCCATGGCAAAATAGAGTGTGGGCACCCACGCTACGGGGCTCACTTTTCGTTGTTCTTGATTCATCTATCTTGCGGTTTTCAATGATTATGTGCCCGCAAAGATAATGCTTTTATTGCAATTTTCAAAATTTAATGGTCAAAAAATAGCAAAAAGGAAGTCATTCTCCGTAGAACTTCAGCAGATAGATGTTCAGGATAGTCATGTATTTGCTCTGCAATTCGTTTTGTTGGGCCATGAGCAGGTTGTCCTTGCCCGTCAGCAATTCCACCGTATTCTTCAATCCTAAGCGGAACTGTTCGCTCAAGAGTTCGTAGCTGGTCTGCTGGCTCTGCGTGGCCACTTGGGCGGCCTTGAACTTTTCCTGATTGGTAACGGCCTGCAGCCAATAGTTTTCTATCGTTGAATAGAGGTTGGTCTGCTTGTCTTTTAGGTCGAGCTCGTAGTTCTGCTTCTGAATCTTCGCCTTATTCACGGCAGTTTTCGTCTGTCTGCTGTCGAAAAGAGGGATGCTCAGATTCACGCCGGCACCCAGATTGAAGTTGTTCTTCAACTGTGTGCCCCACCCATTGTCGCTCATCGAGGTGGTATTCGTGCTGGCACTGCCTTGCAGGTCGATGGTGGGCAGCTTCTGAGCCTTTGCTATGCGGATGTTCAGGTCGCTGCTTTCTATGCCTATCAGCGCACTCTTGATCTCCGGGCGGTTTTCCAATGCCAGTGCATAGACGCTCTGCATGGTGGGTATGGCTTGCAGGGCCATATCATCGGTGGTCGTCGGAATCTCCACATCGAATTCCTCGTCGTCGGTAATCTGGAGCAGTTGCTTCAGCTGGCGTTTATAATTGCGCAGGTTGCTCTCGGCTTCCACCACATTATATTCGTCTTGGGCTCTTTGCGAGGTGAGCTGTGCCAGTTCGGCTTTGCTCATCTTCCCCACCTTCATGAATTCTTCGCCGCGCTGTTCGTTGGTCCTGCTGGTTTCCAGACTCTGCTTGTTCACCTTGATGGCCTCTGCCGAATAGAGTATCTGCACATAGAGCTGGGCAATCTGCTCTTGGATGTTCTTGGCAGCCACTTCGGTTTCCAGGGCAGCCTGTTGCTCCGCTTTCTCGTTCAGGCGAATGGTGTTCGTGTTGCGGCCACCGTTCCATACAGTCCAATTGGCACTCACGCCGTAGGTGCCGTTGTAATACACCTTATCGACACTCGCCTGCACATAGCCATCGGCCACAATCGCAGAGCCTGTTTCGGGCCAGGGTCTGTAGGTGGCGTTCTGCGAAGTGGCAGCCATCAAGGAGGGAAGCAAGGCGGCCTTGCTCTGCAGAATGTCCTCTTGCGCGTTCAGTTGGTTGAGCCTTGATTTCTGTAGTGAGATGTTGTTCTTCAGGGCATAGTCGATACAGTCCCGGAGGGTCCATTGTCTGGCCATGCTGTGGGTGCACACCGACAGGAGCATGAAGCCTGCGAAGAGGGTTCTTTTGTTGATGTTCATAGCTAATAATGTTTCTTTTTATGTGTTAGACGCATGGAACGGCTAAAAAGTTGCAAAATATGGGGGGCGCAAAAGAGAAAAACTCTTTTAACGTCCCCCCTCGAGGATAGATGATGTTGTGTTTAAGCCTCGCCCTTACCGATATTAAACGGTGTGGCTGTGCGTGGTTGCTGGTTTGGAATCTTGATTTGTCCATAAGCACGCTCATAGCGCACGATGTTCTCTTGCAAAGCCTGAAGCAGGCGCTTGGCATGTTCGGGAGCCAGAATCACGCGACTCTTTACCTGTGCCTTGGGCACACCGGGAAGAATACGAGCATAGTCGATAACGAAGTCGCTGCTCGAGTGAGTGATTATTGCGAAGTTTGCATACTGTCCCTGTGCTACGTCCTGTGGCAGCTCAATCTGGAGCTGGCCGTTGTTGTTCTGATTGTTTTCCATTTCTTTTTCTTGAGTTAAGCGATTAATATTTTATTCATTTACTTTTTATTGGTACTTCTCAGCTTGTTGCTGAATGAGATCCAGGTCGTCGAAGTAGTTGATGCGCATGGCCTGTCGCACTTCGTGCAGCGTCTGTGCTGCCACTTCGCGGGCCACGTCGGTGCCTTTCTTCAGGATATTGAACACCTCGGGGATGTCTTTCTCAAACTCATGGCGGCGCTCACGGATGGGCTCCAGTTGCTTGTCGAGCACCTTCATCAGGAACTTCTTGCACTTCACGTCGCCCAGACCGCCTCGGCGGTAATGGTCTTTCAGCTCGTCGAGGTTCTTATATTCTGGCCAGAACTCGGCAAAGTCTTCGTCCGACGAGAAGGCATCGAGATAGGTAAACACCACGTTGCCCTCTATATGTCCCGGGTCTTCTACACGCAAGTGCTGCGGATCGGTATAGGCCACCTTTACTTTTGCCTGCATCTCCTTCGATGGATCGGAGAGATAAATGCAGTTGCCCAGCGACTTCGACATCTTGGCATTGCCGTCAATGCCGGGCAGACGCAGGCAGGCCTGATTGGTGGGCAGCATGATTTCCGGTTCAACAAGCACTTCGCCGTAGGTGTTGTTGAAACGACGGACTATCTCGCGGCACTGTTCCAACATGGGTTCCTGGTCTTCGCCAACCGGCACCGTCGTAGCCTTGAATGCCGTAATGTCGGCAGCCTGTGAGATGGGGTAGGTGAAGAACCCTACGGGAATACTGGTTTCGAAGTTGCGCATCTGAATCTCAGTCTTCACGGTGGGGTTGCGTTGCAGACGACTCACAGTGACGAGGTTCATATAATAGAAGGTCAGTTCAGTCAGTTCAGGTATCATCGACTGAATGAAGATGGTCACTTTCTCTGGGTCGAGACCCACGGAGAGATAGTCGAGGGCCACCTCAATGATGTTCTGGCGCACCTTCTCAGGATTGTCAGCGTTGTCGGTGAGTGCCTGAGCGTCGGCAATGAAGACAAACATCTTGTCGAAGTTGCCTTCGTTTTGCAGTTCCACGCGTCGGCGAAGACTACCCACGTAGTGACCTAAATGAAGGCGTCCTGTGGGGCGGTCGCCTGTCAGAATAATCTTTCCCATTTGTTTTCTTTTTCTTGAATTTGCTGCAAAGGTAATCAATTCTTCCAATTCCCGAAAGATTATTCAGATTTTTTATACTAATTACCTCAAAAATGTAGTCTATAACAGTCAGTATTCCTGATTTCTTGTTTGCAGATGCTTGCGTTTGTAGTCTGTTGGCGACATGCCGACTTCTCTTTGGAACCAGGAAGAGAACACGCCCTTCCGACTGCCGCACATTGCCTGCCGCCGCCACCGATGCGAACACCCTGAAACGCGACCACCGCGGACGCTTGCGCTCGGACTACTTCACACCTCCCGAAACACCGTCTATCACCGCAGCCTCTCGCAGGTGAGTCATCACACCTTCACCCTTCCTCCGTCAGTCTGCATCGTGAAAGCCCAGACCCTCAGCGGCAGTTGCACCCGCATGCTGATGGTGAAGTAGGCATTCCCTCGCAAAGTCCTTTCCCCGTTAATAGGCGTAGCCCTTCCCCGTTAATAGGCGTAGCCCTTCCCCTCCCATCGTAGGGGAGGGGTTAGGGGTGGGGTCAGTATTCATTCTCATATTCCCGTTTAATTCGCAGCCCCTTCCCCCATATTCACCTGCCAATTTTTCAAACGAAATTTTTTTTTGCGTAAATACCTACACTTATGCACTAAACTGCGTATCTTTCTGACAGTCAGCGGCTTTGTTAGTGTATGTAACCTACACTAAAGCTGACCTACCTACACTAAATCGCGCCTTTTCGTGTCAGAGAGCATGTTTTTCGGCTTGTAACATCTTGTCCACCGGGTGTAAACACGTCATTTGTCAATCATAAACACGTCATTTACCATTCGTACATGCGTCATGTACCATTCGTACAAGCGTCATGTACCATTCGTACACAAGTCATGTACGAGTTGAGTACAACATAAAGCCTGGAAGAATCGAGGCTGTTTCCATACAGAAAACTTAGTGTATATAAACGAGTTTTAGTGTAGTTTACATACACTAAATAAACTGTTGAGAATGAGCAACTTACATAAATTAGTGTAGGTATGTATATGATTTCGCGATTTTCGTTTTAATTTTTGTTCCACCCGTGTCTTTTCACCCCCTCTAACTCCCCCTCAAGGGGGAGGATCAGTTACCTTCAACTCCCCCTCAAGGGGGAGGATCAGTTACCTTCAGGCCTCGAGACCCTTGCTTTCCCATTGAAGGGATCGTTACAAACTAGTCCTCCCCCTTGAGGGGGAGTTAGAGGGGGTGTCAATGCTTGCTTCCCCATTGAAGGGATTGTTACAATTTAGTCCTCCCCCTTGAGGGGGAGTTAGAGGGGG
>FLNX01000162.1_pt1 | contig 24498 bp, 30 predicted proteins | sample 1140341 | NCBI WGS metagenome assembly FLNX01 (sample SAMEA3878208, study PRJEB12797) | bioreactor metagenome | biome: Moose rumen | place: Sweden | collected 2011-10
TTCTGCTTCTCTGCCAGCATGACTGCATACTCCGACTGCTTGCGGCGACGGTTGTTGCCATGCTGTCCCGGGGGGAAGTTCCTGCGGGACAAAACTTTGTCCGGGCCGAAGATGGCTTCTCCAAATCGGCGGGCAATTTTTGATTTCGGTCCTAAATATCTTGCCATAATTCTAAATAAAAAAATTCGTTATTTCGATATTCCGTTAATTCGATAATAATTATACGCGACGGCGCTTCGGGGGACGGCAGCCATTGTGCGGCAGCGGCGTAACGTCGACGATCTCCATCACCTCGATACCTGCACCATGGATAGCACGGATAGCAGACTCACGGCCATTGCCGGGACCCTTCACGTAAGCCTTCACCTTGCGCAGACCCAGGTCGTAAGCGACCTTAGCGCAATCCTCGGCAGCCATCTGGGCAGCGTACGGTGTATTCTTCTTAGAACCACGGAAGCCCATCTTACCGGCTGAAGACCAGGATATCACCTGACCCTCATCGTTGGCCAGCGATACGATAACATTATTGAATGAACTATGAACGTGAAGTTGCCCGATGGCGTTTACTCTCACGTTTCTCTTCTTAGAAGTGACTGTTTTCTTTGCCATAATTCTTAAATCCTTTAATTGTTCAACTTAGAATTACTTCGTAGCCTTCTTCTTGTTGGCAACAGTCTTCTTCTTTCCCTTACGGGTACGAGCATTATTCTTGGTACTCTGACCGCGAACGGGAAGACCGTTACGATGACGGACGCCACGATAGCAACCAATATCCATCAGTCGCTTGATATTCAACTGGATCTCACTGCGGAGATCACCTTCCACTTTGAATTCAGCGCCGATAATTTCACGGATCTTGGCTGCCTGGTCGTCACTCCACTCGTTGACCTTCAGGTCACGGCTGACACCTGCCTTATCCAATATCTTTGCTGAACTACTTCGACCGATACCATAGATATAGGTCAATGCGATTTCGCCACGCTTGTTCTGGGGCAAATCTACTCCAACAATTCTTATTGCCATTTGTTAAATAAATGTGATAAAATAATAAAACTAAAATTTCGAAATTCTGCTAAAAAGCACACAAAGGTACGAAGATTTTCTCAAACCTCCGCACTTTTTATGCTTATTTAACATTAACCCTGACGCATTTTGTACTTAGGGTTCTTCTTGTTGATAACGAACAGGCGTCCCTTGCGGCGGACGATCTTGCAGTCCGGGGTACGCTTCTTCAATGATGCTCTTGTCTTCATATTGTTGTCTATTATTTATTTGTATCTGAACACAATTCTACCTTTAGTCAGGTCGTAGGGACTCATCTCCACCTTCACTTTGTCGCCGGGCAGGATCTTGATGTAATGCATACGCATCTTGCCGGAGATGTGGGCGATGATGGGCACTCCGTTCTCCAATTCCACGCGGAACATTGCATTAGACAATGCCTCAACAATCGTTCCGTCTTGCTCAATAGCACCTTGCTTTGCCATTCTTACCTTTTAATATAGTTTACCTTCTATCTGTTCTACTTCCTCAAACGATGATAAAATCTCAGCCTTTCCCTTGCGGATGGCAATGGTATGCTCGAAATGGGCAGCCGGCTTGCCGTCGCGGGTGCGGATAGTCCAGCGGTCGGTGTCGAGCCAGATGTCACGTTTACCCATCGTCACCATCGGTTCGATTGCTATGCACATACTGGCTTTCAGCATCACGCCGTTGCCGCGGCGTCCGTAGTTCGGCACCTGCGGGTCTTCATGCATCTCGCGCCCAATACCGTGACCGGTAAGTTCGCGGACGATGCCGTAGCCCTGAGCCTCGCAATGCGTCTGCACCGCATAACTGATATCACCGAGATGCCTGCCGGCCTGTGCTGCCTCGATGCCGAGATAGAGCGACTCCTTGGTCGTTCGCAGCAACTGCTTCACTTCTGCCGACACCTCGCCTACACAGAACGTGTAGCAGGAGTCGCCATTGAAGCCGTTGAGCAGTGTTCCGCAGTCGACGGAGATGATGTCGCCATCCTTCAGAACCGTCTCCTGGTTGGGAACGCCGTGCACCACAACGTCGTTGACCGACGTGCAGATGCTGGCAGGGAACGGGCCTCCGTAAGGATTTGGGAATCCCTTGAATGTCGGAACGGCGCCGTGGTCACGGATGAACTCATCGGCTATCTTGTCCAACTGGAAGGTCGTCACGCCCGGTTTGATATGTTTAGCCAATTCGCCAAGCGTTTTACCAACAAGTTGGTTCGCTTGGCGCATTAGCACTATTTCATCTTCAGTCTTCAGAAATATCTTCATAGAAGATTAGTAAGCCGCCATGCCACGGCCGTGGATACGACCAGAACTAAGCAGACCGTCGTAGTGACGCATCAGCAGGTGACTCTCGATCTGTGCCAGTGTGTCGAGCACGACACCCACGAGAATCAGCAGTGAGGTACCACCGAAGAACTGAGAGAAAGCGTCTTGTACATTCAGCAGGCTGGCCAGAGCCGGCATCACGGCGATGAAGGCGATGAACAGCGAGCCCGGAAGGGTGATGCGTGACATCACAGTGTCGATGTACTCAGCGGTGTCCTTACCCGGCTTGACGCCCGGGATAAAGCCATTGTTACGCTTCATATCCTCGGCCATCTGGGTCGGGTTCAGCGTAATAGCCGTGTAGAAGTAGGTGAATGCGATGATCAGCAGGGCGAAGACAATGTTATATGTCCAACTGTGATGATCGAGCATCGTACGCACGAACCAACTGGCATTCTCCGGAGCCGAGTACTGAACGATCGTCAGCGGGATGAACATGATAGCCTGTGCGAAGATGATAGGCATCACGTTGGCTGCGAACAGTTTCAGCGGGATATACTGACGGGCACCACCGTACTGCTTGTTGCCCACAAGGCGCTTGGCATACTGTACAGGGATCTTGCGGACGCCCTGCACCAGAACTATGGATGCACATACAACTGCATAGAGAATGATGATCTCAACGAGGAACATCACCAGACCACCACCTGTGATGGCAGTGAAGCGCGAACTGACCTCCTGGATGAAAGCCTGAGGCAGACGGGCGATGATACCAATCATAATAATCAGTGAGATACCATTTCCAATACCCTTATCGGTAATGCGCTCACCGAGCCACAGGATGAACATACTTCCTGCAGACAGGATGATGATGGCCGGCACCATGAAGGCAGACCAGGAGATCCCTGATGCCAGGGCTGCACCCGACTGCACCTTCAGGTTGATCAGATAGCCCGGAGCCTGGAACAGCAGGATACCCACTGTCAGGTAACGGGTGTAGGCACTGATCTTCTTACGGCCGCTCTCGCCCTCACGCTGCATCTTCTGGAAATAAGGCACAGCGACGGCGAGCAACTGCATCACGATGGAAGCAGAGATGTAAGGCATGATTCCAAGTGCGAAGATAGACGCATTGGAAAATGCACCACCGGAGAACATGTCGAGCAATGACATCAGACCGCCAGCAGTCTGCGACTGGAGTTTCTCCAACATAGCCGGATTGATACCAGGGAGTACCACAAACGACCCGAAACGATAAATTGCCACAAACAGAAGAGTGATGAGGATGCGCATGCGCAGGTCCTCGATCTTCCAGATGTTCTTCAGTGTCTCTATTAACTTCTTCATCTTTGCTTAGATTGTTGTTGCGTTACCACCAACGGCCTTGATGGCCTCTTCAGCAGTCTTCGAGAAGGCGTTGGCCTCCACGTCGATCTTTGCCTTCAGTTCACCATTGCCGAGAATCTTGACCAGTTCCTTACCATTGGTAAGACCAGCGGCCACCAACTCTGCGATACCGATCTTCGTGAGATTCTTTTCCTCTGCAAGTTTCTGCAGGGTAGAGAGGTTCACTGCGAAGAACTCCTTATGGTTGATATTCTTGAAACCATACTTCGGGAGACGGCGCTGCAGTGGCATCTGACCACCTTCGAAACCAATCTTTCTCTTATAACCAGAACGAGCCTTGGCACCCTTGTGACCACGGGTAGAAGTACCGCCCAGACCAGAACCAGGTCCGCGACCGATACGACGACGAGAGTGGGTAGAGCCTTCAGCCGGCTTTAAATTATTCAGTTTCATAATCGAATCTTCTTTTAATTGTTATTACTCTACTACGGTCACTAAGTGGTGTACCTTGCGAAGCATACCACGGATTGAAGGAGTATCCTCTACCTCAACAACCTGAGAGATCTTACGCAGGCCGAGAGCCTGGAGCGTACGCTTCTGGTCTACCGGATAACCGATCTTACTCTTAATCTGCTTAACCTTAATTGTTGCCATATTCTTATCTCCTTTATCCCTTAAATACTTTTTCCATACTGATACCACGTGTGCCGGCCACGGTATAGGCATCGCGCATCTGGCTCAGAGCCACGATGGTAGCCTTCACCAGGTTGTGGGGGTTAGAAGAACCCTTTGACTTGGCGAGCACGTCCTTAATACCTGCACTCTCCAGCACGGCACGCATAGCACCACCGGCCACCAGACCAGTACCGGCTGCTGCCGGCTTCAGGAACACCTGAGCACCACCGAAGTGTGCCTCCATCTCGTGGGGGATCGTACCCTTCAGCACGGGTACCTTCACGAGATTCTTCTTGGCAGCCTCGACACCCTTGGCAATGGCTGCCGTCACTTCGCCAGCCTTACCCAGACCCCAGCCGATCACGCCGTTGCCGTCGCCGACAACAACAATGGCTGCGAATGTAAAGGTGCGACCACCCTTGGTTACCTTCGTTACACGGTTGATGGCAACCAGTCTGTCTTTCAACTCTACGTCACTATTTACTTTAACTTTGTTCATTGCCATAATCGTTTAGAATTTAAGTCCACCTTTACGTGCTGCATCTGCAAGCGACTTCACGCGGCCGTGATACAGATAGCCGTTACGATCGAAGACCACGGCGCTGACGCCAGCAGCCTGGGCCTTCTGGGCTACGAGTTCACCTACCTTCTCAGCCTGCTGGATCTTCGGCATAGCCTCCATACCCAGTGAACTGGCAGATGCAAGTGTTTTACCTTCCAAGTCATTGATTACCTGAGCATAGATCTGCTTGTTGGAGCGGAACACGCTCAGACGAGGACGCTCGGCTGTGCCGAACACGTTCTTGCGAATTCTATATTTGATCTTAATTCGTCTTTCTACTTTCTTCGTTGTCATAATCTTGAATTCTTAATTCTTAATTCTTAATTCTTAATTACTTCGCTGAGGCCGACTTACCCGACTTACGACGGATAACCTCACCCTTGAACAAAATACCCTTTCCTTTGTAAGGCTCAGGCATACGGAAAGAACGAATTTTAGCGCAAATCAGACCGAGCAGGGCCTTGTCGCAAGACTCCAGGATGATCTGAGGATTCTGGTTACGCTCCATCTTGGTCTCAACCTTCACTTCCTTTGGAAGTTGGATGAAGATGGGGTGCGTATAGCCGAGTGAGAACTCGATGATGTTACCCTGGTTTGACACACGGTAACCGACACCGACGAGTTCCATCTCCTTCTTATAACCCTCGCTCACACCTACCACCATATTGTTGACAAGTGCACGATAGAGACCGTGGAAAGCCTGCTTCTGCTTGACATTGACAGGGCTGTTCTCATCAATCTCGAATGTGATGTGACCATCCTCAACCTTCATCTTGATGGATGCGTCGACCTTCTGTGAAAGTTCTCCCTTGGGACCCTTCACGGTAACGATACCGTTGTTGTCCTGAGCAACTGTAACACCAGCAGGGATACTAATTGGCAATTTTCCTATTCTTGACATAATCTAATCCTCCAATTAATATACGTAGCAAAGCACCTCTCCGCCAATCTTCTGGGCAGCGGCCTCCTTGTCAGTCATTACACCCTTGGACGTGGATAGGATAGCGATACCCAGTCCGTTAATTACTCTCGGCATGTCTTTGTAGCCAGTGTACTGGCGAAGACCTGGTGTTGAAACTCGCTTCAGGCACTTGATGGCGTTTTCACGAGTGGCAGGGTCATACTTCAGGGCCACCTTGATCGTGCCCTGAGGACCATCCTCGATGAACTTGTAGTTCAGGATGTAACCCTTCTCGAAGAGGATCTTCGTGATTTCCTTCTTCAAGTTAGACGCAGGCACCTCCACGACACGGTGATGTGCCATAATGGCGTTTCTGAGTCTGGTCAGATAATCTGCTATTGGATCTGTCATAAATAATTAAGTTTTAATTGATCGGGACTGCCCCGACAATATTAATAATAAAATGTCTCTTTCGCTTGGGTGAGATTTACCAACTGGCCTTCTTCACTCCCGGAATCAGACCGCTTGATGCCATCTCGCGGAACTGGATACGGGAAAGACCGAACTGGCGCATATATCCCTTCGGACGACCCGTGATCTTGCAACGGTTGTGCAGACGGATGGGGTTGGCGTTCTTGGGAATGCTCTGCAACTTGCGGGCTGCCTCGTATGCCTCGGCGGGATCGTCGGTGGTAGCAATCACCTTCTTCAGAGCCGCACGCTTCTCAGCATAGCGGGCCACGAGTTTAGCGCGCTTGACCTCACGGGCCTTCATTGATTCTTTTGCCATATCTCTTAGTCTTTATTGTTCTTGAATGGAAGACCGAAAGCCTTCAGCAGTGCGAAACCTTCCTCGTCGGTCTTTGCAGTGGTGACGAAGGTGATGTTCATACCCTGGATACGGTCTACTGAATCGATATTAATCTCCGGGAAGATGATCTGCTCCTGGATACCCAGTGTGTAGTTACCACGGCCGTCGAACTTGCTCTCGATACCCTTGAAGTCGCGGATACGGGGCAGGACGATGCGGACGAGTTTCTCAAGGAACTCATACATACGCTCGCGACGGAGAGTCACCATCACGCCGATGGGCATCTTCTTACGCAGTTTGAAGTTGGCGATATCCTTCTTGGAATAGGTTGCCACTGCCTTCTGACCACAGATCGTGGAAATCTCATTGATGGCTACTTCGATGATCTTCTTGTCCTGTGTAGCGTCACCCAGACCCTGGTTGATCACGATCTTCTTCAGGACGGGAATCTGCATCGTGGAACTGTAGTTGAACTGCTTCTGCAGGGCCGGCGCAATCTGCTCGGCATACACCTGCTTTAACTGTGCTGTATTTGCCATTACTTAATCTCCTCCCCTGACTTTTTAGCGATGCGGACCACCTTCTTGCCCTCGCGCTTGATGGCGACGCGGGTCGGCTTGCCGCTCTTCGGATCGATCAAACTAATATTTGAGATGTGGATCGGGGCCTCTACCTTCTCGAAGCCTCCCTGAGGATTCTTGGCACTCGGCTTGGCGCTCTTGCTGATGATGTTGACACCCTCAACGATGGCACGCTGCTTCTCGGTCAAGACCTTCAGCACCTTACCAGTCTTGCCCTTGTCCTCACCGGCCAGGACCACGACTGTATCATTTTTCTTAATATTGAACTTTGCCATTTCTTGTCTGTAATTAAAATATTAAAGTACCTCAGGTGCTAAAGAAACCACTTTCATATTCACGGCGCGGAGCTCACGGGCCACGGGGCCGAAGATACGGCTGCCACGAAGCTCACCGGCGTTGTTCAGCAGAACACAGGCGTTGTCGTCGAAGCGGATGTACGAGCCATCAGCACGGCGAATCTCCTTCTTTGTGCGAACAACCAAAGCCTTAGATACTGCACCCTTTTTCACGTCACTTGTAGGGATCGCGTTCTTGATAGAGACGACGATGATGTCACCTACGCTGGCATAACGGCGCTTGGTGCCGCCCAGTACACGGATGCAGAGAGCCTCGCGTGCACCGCTGTTGTCAGCCACAGTAAGTCTTGTTTCTGTCTGTATCATAATTACTTAGCTTTTTCTACGATTTGAACTAATCTCCATCTCTTTGTCTTTGACAGAGGACGGGTTTCCATAATGAGCACGGTATCACCTACGTTGCACTCGTTCTTCTCGTCGTGTGCGTGATACTTCTTTGTCTTCTGGACAAACTTACCATAAATAGGGTGCTTCTCCTTGAACTTAGCGGCAATGACAATGGTTTTATCCATCTTGTTGCTGATAACGACACCCTGTCTTGTCTTTCTTAAATTTCTTGTTTCCATCTGGACCATTGTTATTTGTTAAGTTCTCTCTGATGAAGTTCTGATTTCATACGTGCGATGTCACGACGAGTCGTCTTAATCTGAGATGGATTCTCCAGCGGTGAGATGGCGTGGTTCAGTTTCATCTGGTTCAACTTTGCTACCTCAGCCTCAATGCGCTCGGCCAAGTCCTTGGTCTCGAGTTCTCTTACTTCTTTAATCTTCATACTCAATTAAGCGTTTTTATCGTAATCACGTCTAACAACAAACTTTGTCTTCACGGGCAACTTCTGAGCGCCGAGGCGGAGAGCCTCCTTGGCCACTTCAAAAGGAACACCCTCTACTTCGAAGAGGATACGACCGGGAGTGACGGGAGCGACCCATCCTGCGGGGTCTCCCTTACCTTTACCCATTCGCACGTCAGCAGGCTTGCGAGTAATGGGCTTGTCAGGGAAGATGCGAATCCAGACCTGACCCTCACGGTTCATATAACGGTTAATGGCAACACGGGCTGCCTCAATCTGGCGGCTGTCGATCCACTTGGCATCCATTGTCTTGATGCCGAATGAGCCGAAGGCCAGTTGCGTACCTCTGTGGGCGTTGCCTTTGTTGCCGCGTCCATCCTGAGGCCTTCTATATCTAACTCTCTTAGGCTGTAACATAATAAGCTTCTTTCTTTAAACGATTATTACTTCTTCTTGTTACGGAACTTTCTGTCACCGCCACGGTTGCCACCACCCTGGCGGCCACCAGCCTTCTCCTGAGAGAAGTTAGGCGCGAGGTCCACCTTGCCGTAAACCTCACCACGGCAGATCCACACCTTGATACCCAGCAGGCCAACCTTTGTCAGGGCCTCGGCGTGGCAGTAGTCGATGTCTGCACGGAAGGTGTGCAGCGGTGTACGGCCTTCCTTCAGCATCTCGCTACGTGCGATTTCTGCTCCGTTGAGACGACCGGAAATCAGTACCTTGATACCCTCGGCACCTGCGCGCATCGTGTTCTGAATAGCCATCTTGATAGCACGGCGGTAAGCGATCTTACCCTCTATTTGGCGAGCGATGTTATTAGCCACGATGGTTGCGTCGAGTTCCGGACGCTTCACCTCAAAGATGTTAATTTGAATCTCCTTATCATAGAGCTTCTTCAGCTCTTCCTTCAGCTTGTCAACGTCTTGACCACCTTTACCGATGACGATACCCGGACGGGCTGTGCAGATAGTAATGGTAACCAGTTTCAGCGTACGCTCGATGACAATCTTCGACACGCTCGCCTTGGCCAGGCGCTCGTTCAGGTATTTGCGGATCTTCTGATCCTCTACCAGGTTATCGCCGAAGTTCTTGCCTCCGAACCAATTTGAATCCCATCCTCTTACGATTCCCAGACGGTTGCTAATTGGATTAACTTTCTGTCCCATACTTATTCTTTTACGTCATTAGTTTTAGCGTCAACGAACAGAGTCACGTGGTTTGAGCGCTTGCGGATGCGGTAGCCACGGCCCTGAGGTGCCGGTCTCATTCTCTTCATCGTCACACCCTCGTCAACGAATACGCGGGTAATGAACAGTTCACCGTCCTCGGCCTTGCGATCGTTCTTTGCTTCCCAGTTGGCGATGGCAGAGCGGAGGAGTTTCTCTACGTCAGCTGCTGCTGCCTTCTTCGAGAAACGAAGCACACCGAGAGCGCGGTTCACTTCCATACCGCGGATCATATCCACGACGTAGCGCATCTTGCGGGGTGACGAGGGGCAGCCTTTCAGCTTGGCAAAATACTGTGTCTTAAGTGCTGCCTTTCTTTCTTCAGCCTTAATATGTTTTCTTGCTCCCATTGTTAATTCTTGATTTTTAATTTCTAATTTTCCCTGGGATTACTTCTTGTTACCGGCGTGTCCACCGAAGCGGCGGGTGGGAGAAAACTCACCCAACTTGTGGCCTACCATGTTCTCAGTGATGTACACAGGGATAAATTTATTACCGTTATGAACTGCAACAGTGTGTCCCACGAAGTCCGGGGAGATCATTGATGCTCTGGCCCATGTCTTGACGACATTCTTCTTACCACTCTCATTCATAGCGAGAATCTTCTTCTCGAGTGATACGTTGATGTACGGACCTTTCTTTAATGAACGACTCATAATTCTATTCTCTTAGTTAACTTCGTGATTACTTCTTGTTAGCCCTTTCGATGATGTACTTGTTCGAAAGCTTCTTCGGTGCACGAGTCTTGAGACCCTTAGCGTACAGACCCTTACGAGAACGCGGATGTCCTCCGGACTGACGGCCTTCACCACCACCCATCGGGTGATCATGCGGGTTCATCACGACACCACGGTTGTGCGGGCGCTGACCCAGCCAGCGAGAGCGACCGGCCTTACCCGACTGCTCCAGAGCGTGGTCTGAGTTACCTACACTACCAACAGTAGCCTTACAAGCAGAGAGAATCTGACGAGTCTCGCCTGAAGGGAGTTTGATTACACAATAACTGCCCTCACGAGAAGTCAACTGAGCGAAATTACCAGCCGAACGAACGAGTTTGGCACCCTGGCCGGGACGCATCTCAATGTTGTGGATGACCGTACCGACGGGAATGTTGGCCAGCGGCAGCGCATTACCCACCTCGGGCACTGCGTCTGCTCCTGACATCAGCGTTGCGCCAACCTGCAGTCCATTAGGAGCAATAATATAACGTTTTTCACCATCAGCGTAGAACAGCAATGCGATACGAGCCGAACGGTTCGGATCGTACTCGATTGTCTTCACTACGGCTGGAACACCATCTTTCTCTCGCTTGAAGTCGATCAGACGATACTTCTTCTTGTGGCCGCCGCCCATGTAGCGGACAGTCATCTTACCGGTGTTGTTTCGACCGCCGGTAGAACGCTTACCGTAAACGAGAGACTTCTCTGGCACGGATGCAGTAATATCCTCGAACGTGCCAATAACCTTGTGTCTTTGACCCGGTGTAACGGGCTTTAATTTACGTACTGCCATTTCTTTTATTGAATATTGCTATAAAAATCAATTACGTCGCCCTCCTTCAGAGTAACGATTGCCTTCTTGAACGCGTTCTTCTGACCCTTGATCAGACCAGCCTTCGTGTAGCGGGAACTACGCTTGCCGGCATAGCGAACCGTGTTCACATCTAATACTGTAACATTATACAGACTCTCGATCTCCTTCTTGATCTCGATCTTGTTAGCCTCGGGCTTCACGATGAAACCATACTTGACCTCTGCCTTTTTGGTTCTCTCCTGACCCTTCACCTTGTAGGTACGCTCAACAGAAGACTTGTCTGTAATCTTAGTCATCTTCTCAGTGACTATCGGTTTGATGATAAATGCCATATCCTGAGTCTCCTTTTACTTTAAAATACCGTCGATAGTCTGCAATGACTTCTCAGTGATGACCAGCACGTCAGCGTTCAGCACCTTATAGGTGTTGACCTTGGCTGCCTCGATCACCTCAGAACCCTGCAAGTTACGAGCCGACAAATATACGTTATTATTCGTGTCTGCCATCAGGAAGAGCGACTTCTTGCCGTCCACCTTGAGGTTCTTTGCAATGTTGACGAACTCCTTGGTCTTAGGAGCATCCATCGTGAAGTCCTCAACGACCACGATCGCATTCTCCTGAGCCTTGTAAGCCAGTGCTGACTTACGGGCAAGGGCCTTCACCTTCTTGTTCAGTTTGAAGCCATAGTCACGGGGCTTCGGACCGAACACGCGGCCACCACCACGCAGCAGCGGAGAGTTGATGTCACCATGACGGGCACCGCCGCCACCTTTCTGACGTCCCAACTTGCGAGTAGAACCGGAGATTTCACTTCTCTCCTTCGACTTTGCGGTACCCTGACGCTGGTTGGCCAGATACTGCTTCACATCCAGATAAAGAACGTGGTCATTAGGTTCAATGCCGAAGATGGCCTCATTCAGAGTCACCTTGCGTCCGGTCTCCTGACCTTTGATATTCAATACGCTAACTTCCATCTTTACTTGTTGATTATTACAGTTGAACCATTATGACCAGCGCAACTACCCTTCACGAGGATCAGGTTGTGCTCTGGAATCACCTTTAACACTCTGAGGTTCTGAGTGGTCACTCTGTCGCCTCCCATCTGGCCGCCCATACGCATGCCCTTGAACACCTTTGCGGGATAAGAACAGGCACCGATAGAACCTGGCTTGCGCAGACGGTCGTCCTGACCGTGAGTGCTCTGGCCTACGCCACCGAAACCATGACGCTTCACAACGCCCTGGAATCCCTTACCCTTTGATGTACCTACTACGTCGACAAACTCGGCACCCTCGAAGATGTCGACTGTCAGCGTGTCACCGAGGTTGTACTCCTCGTCAAACTTGAACTCGGCCAAGTGGGCCTTTGGTGTCGTGTTAGCCTTCTTGAAGATACCCATCATCGGCTTGGTGGTGTTCTTCTCCTTCTTCTCACCGAAGGCGAGTTGAACGGCCTTATAACCGTCCTTCTCGACAGACTTCACCTGAGTGACAACACAAGGACCAGCTTCGATAACAGTGCACGGTACGTTCTTACCGTCGGCACTGAAAACGGATGTCATTCCGATTTTTCTTCCAATTAATCCTGGCATTTCAGTTTAATAATTAATAATGTTGTTAATATATAATGTTTCTTTTTTAAGCGTCTCTTGCCAACCGGCGCACTCAAAACCTGCTTAAAAAAGGAACTTCAACTGCTTCATCTTTGAAGGCTAAGTTGCTCTTTATCAGGGTATTGTTAGCGTCCGAGCCAGCGCAATACGCACTTTTGCGGGTGCAAAGGTACATATAAATAATGAGACGCGCAATAAAATTGCACGCCTCATAACGTTTTTTAAGATTTTTTATCTCTTATACCTTGATTTCTACCTCAACACCGCTGGGGAGTTCGAGTTTCATCAGGGCATCCACGGTCTTTGCCGTTGAACTGTAGATGTCAATCAGGCGCTTGTAGTCACTGAGTTGGAACTGCTCGCGGGCCTTCTTGTTGACGAACGTACTGCGGTTCACCGTGTAGATACGCTTGTGGGTGGGAAGGGGGATAGGACCGCTGATGATAGCACCTGTAGCCTTCACAGCCTTCACAATCTTCTCTGCTGACTTGTCAACCAACTTGTGGTCGTAACTCTTCAGCTTAATACGAATTTTCTGACTCATAATCCTTAATGTTTTAATCTTAATTGTTTTTATAATGAAGGGGAGCCACTAAAGAGTCATTTGCTCAGCGACTCCCCCACTTTTCAATTTTAATTGTTCACTCCTTACACGAGGTCAGCACGGCCCTTCACCTCCTCCAGCACAGCCTTGGCGAGAGCGCTGCTCAGCGGTGCGTGGTGATCGTACTCCATTGAACTGGTGGCACGACCTGAAGTGATGGTACGGAGAGCGGTCACATAGCCGAACATCTCCGACAGGGGAACCATAGCCTTGACGACACGGGCACCCGAGCGAGCCTCGTCCATACCCTCTACCTGACCACGACGCTTGTTGAGGTCGCCGATCACGTCACCCATATTCTCCTCAGGTGTCACCACCTCGAGTTTCATAATGGGCTCCATCAGTACGGGCTTGGCCTGAGCGCAGATTGCCTTGTAAGCCATCTGGGCAGCAACCTCGAACGACAACTGGTCAGAGTCAACCGGGTGGAACGAACCATCGACGACGACAACCTTCAGTGAATCCATCGGGTAGCCACCGAGGATACCGTTCTTGAGCGATGCCTCGAAGCCCTTCTGGATAGCGGGGATGTACTCCTTGGGGATATTACCACCCTTCACCTCGTTGATGAACTGCAGAGGTCCATTCTCCTTGATATCGTAGTCCTCATCTACCGGACCGACGTTCACGATGATGTCAGCGAACTTACCGCGACCACCTGACTGCTTCTTATAGACCTCACGGTAGCCCATCACAGTCTTGGTGATGGCCTCCTTGTAGTTAACCTGGGGCTTACCCTGGTTACACTCCACCTTGAACTCGCGCTTCAGACGGTCGATGATGATGTCGAGATGCAACTCACCCATACCCGAGATAATGGTCTGACCACTCTGCTCGTCGGTACGTACGGTGAAGGTCGGGTCTTCCTCAGCCAGTTTGGCGAGACCGTTGTCGAGTTTGGCCACGTCGGCCTGGCTCTTCGGCTCAACGGCGATAGAGATCACGGTGTCGGGGAAGGTCATCGACTCCAGCACAATGGGCTTGTCCTCATCACAGAGGGTATCGCCAGTGCGGATATCCTTGAAACCTACGCCTGCGCCGATGTCACCAGCGTCGATCGACTCCATAGGAATCTCCTTGTTGGAGTTCATCTGGAACAGACGGCTGATACGCTCCTTCTTGCCCGAGCGGGGGTTGAAGACGTAACTTCCGGCAGTAATCTTACCAGAGTAGACACGGAAGAACACCAGACGACCCATATACGGATCGGTAGCGATCTTGAAGGCGAGGGCTGAAGTAGGAGCGGTCTCTGAAGGCTCACGATCCTCTTCCTCATCGGTGTTGGGGTTGGTACCCTTGATCACCTCCACGTCGACAGGTGCGGGCAGGAAAGCACACACGTAGTCGAGCAGGGGCTGAACACCCTTGTTCTTATAAGAAGAACCGAGCAGCATCGGGGTGCACTGCATCGAGATAGTACCCTTACGGATAGCGGCGATGATCTCGTCCTCAGTGATGGTCTCGGGATCGTCGAAGTACTTCTCCATCAGAGCCTCGTCGTACTCAGCGGCAGCCTCGAGCAACTTGTTACGCCACTCGTCGCACTCAGCCTGCAGGTCGGCGGGAATGTCCTCGATGTCATATTCAGCACCCATCGTCTCGTCGTGCCACAGGATAGCCTTCATCTTGATCAGGTCAACCAGACCCTTGAAGTTCTCCTCAGCACCGATGGGCACCTGAATCACCACGGGGTTAGCGCCCAGGATGTCATTCATCTGCTGCACCGTCTCGAAGAAGTCGGCACCAGAACGGTCCATCTTGTTCACATAACCGATACGGGGCACATTATACTTGTCGGCCTGACGCCATACGGTCTCAGACTGGGGCTGCACACCGTCGGCAGCAGAGTAAGTAGCCACGGCTCCGTCGAGCACACGCAGCGAACGCTCCACCTCAGCGGTGAAGTCCACGTGTCCCGGCGTATCAATCAGGTTAATCTTGAATGTCTTGTTGTTCCAAGTCCAGTTACAGGTCGTAGCAGCGGAAGTGATAGTGATACCGCGCTCCTGCTCCTGGGCCATCCAGTCCATCGTTGCTGCTCCATCGTGCACCTCACCGATCTTGTGCGTCTTACCTGTATAGAACAGGATGCGCTCAGAGGTGGTTGTCTTACCGGCATCGATGTGAGCCATAATACCGATGTTACGGGTCAAATGTAAATCGCGATTTGCCATTGTCTTAATTATCCTTATAACTTTTTTACCTTAAACACCTATCTTAGAAACGGAAATGAGCAAATGCGCGGTTAGCCTCAGCCATACGGTGCATATCCTCCTTACGCTTGAAGGCGCCACCCTGGTTGTTGAAGGCATCCATGATCTCGGCAGCCAGTTTGTCGGCCATCGACTTGCCACTGCGCTTACGGGCGAACTGGATCATGTTCTTCATCGAGATGCTCTCCTTGCGGTCAGGACGGATCTCCGTCGGCACCTGGAAAGTAGCACCACCGATACGGCGGCTCTTCACCTCCACCTGGGGCGTGATGTTGTCGAGGGCCTGCTTCCAAATCTCGAGGGCAGACTTCTCCTCGTTCTGCATCTTGGCCTTGACAGTGTCAAGAGCATTGTAGAAAATCTCATACGACTTGGTCTTCTTACCGTCGAACATCAGGTGGTTCACGAACTTAGAGACCTTCTGGTCGTTGAAAACTGGATCCGGGAGGATCACACGCTTCTTTGGTTTTGCTTTTCTCATTTTTGTTTTTGAATGATTAAATTCTGCTTGGGGGCTGTTCTTACTTGTTCTTCAACGCTCTCACTCGGGCATTTACTCAACCTTTATAACATTTCTCCAGCAAAACGGGTTTAATTTGTTTGTTTGCTTCGGCTCTCTAACCTTCTCCGGTCAGTTTACTTCTTAGCCTTCGGGCGCTTGGCACCGTACTTAGAGCGGCGCTGCAGACGGTTTGCAACACCGGCGGTATCGAGCGTACCGCGAACGATGTGATAACGCACACCGGGCAGGTCCTTTACACGACCACCGCGGACGAGCACGATTGAGTGCTCCTGCAGGTTGTGTCCCTCTCCGGGGATGTAAGAGTTAACTTCCTTCTGATTTGTCAGACGAACACGGGCTACCTTACGCATAGCCGAATTAGGCTTCTTCGGGGTTGTTGTGTAGACACGTACACAGACACCGCGGCGCTGAGGACAGTTGTCCAGCGCGGGTGACTTCGACTTGTCAACAATCACCTTTCTGCCTTTTCTTACCAATTGTGAAATTGTAGGCATAATACTTTAATTTTTTTGTTATTTATATATTTTATTATGTTTATTTTCAGCACTTTACGTCGATAGTCCGCCTCCATAAAGGCGTTTCGGGCTGCAAAGGTACAACTATTTTCTGATTCCACCTAATATATAAGCAAGAAAAAGTGTTATACCTTGCCAGATTTAACAAGATATAACACTTTTAATAAACATTAAGGCCGTTTTTGCTATGCTTCTCCCTTCGGAATATCAAACGGGGCTATCGTCCGGGGCTCCTGATTGGGTATTTTGATGGGTCCGAACTCCCGTTCGTAGCGGAAGATGTTCTCCTGAAGCGCCCCGAGCAGCCGCTTGGCATGTTCCGGTGCCAGGATGACGCGGCTCTTCACCTGCGCCTTCGGCACACCAGGCAGCACCCGTGCGAAATCGATCACGAAATCGCTGCTGCCGTGCGTGATGATGGCGAAGTTAGCATACTCTCCCTGTGCCACGTCGTGTGGCAGTTCTATCTGCAGTCCCTGCTGCTGGTTGTTCTCTTTCTCGTTCATATTCTCCTATTGATTATTACCGATTGCAAAGGTAAGCAAAAAAGCCGAAAGCACAAAACTTTTCTTTCTAAATCTTATCGATGGCGAACTTCAGCATCGCCCACGCGGGTACATTAATATATAATTATATGGATATATTCACGAAAGACTGTTTCCTGGTCAGTGCACCACCTTCAAATAAGCCGAAAAGTGACGAAAAGCACGAAAATGTTTTGCCATTTGGGGAAAAATGCCTATCTTTGCCGTCGATATGAGGAAGTACATTTCATTCGACTGGGCGCTGAAGCGCTTATTGCGCAACAAGGCCAACTATGTTGTGCTGGAGGGGTTCTTGTCTGAACTGCTCCGTCAAGATATCAAGATAGAGCATTTCCTGGAGAGTGAGGGGAACAAAGAGAATGCCCACGACAAGTCCAATCGTGTAGACATCATGTGTGAGGATAGCACCGGGCGCAAAATCATCATCGAAGTGCAGTACGAGCGTGAGTACGGTTATTTCTACCGTATGCTGTTCGGCACTTCAAAGGCCATTACAGAGTATATTGAGGCTGGTCAGGACTATGACAATGTGCCCAAGGTCTATTCCGTCAATATCGTCTATTTCGACCTTGGTCAGGGCACCGACTACGTCTATCACGGCAAGCAGGTGTTCCGCGGCATCCATGATGATGACGAGTTGAAGTTGTCGGCAAGGCAACGTGAACTGTTCGGAGGTGAGGCTCCCGCCGACCTGATGCCTGAGTATTATGTGCTGAAAGTCAACAATTTCAACGATGTGGCCAAGGACAGCCTTGATGAATGGGTAAGTTTCCTGAAGACGGGCAATATACCCGAGCACACGACGGCCAAGGGCTTGGCCGAGGCTCGTGAAAGACTGCGCGTAGACAGTCTGCCCGATGACGAGCGCCGGGCCTATTTCTGGGAGTTGAAGCGGCAGATGGACGAGAACGATGTCATGAGGTCCAATTATATTGACGGCAAGGATGAAGGCATCAAAGAGGGAGAGCAGAATAAATCCATATCTATTGCCCGCATGATGAAAGCCAAGAACTACCCCATAGCAGACATTGTGGAAATGACTGGCCTCTCCGCCGAGGAGATAGACGCCCTATAGACATAGCGTGACTGAATTTACGACGTGACACTGATGGATATGGAGAAAGGACGGACTGAAAAAGAATTTGAGATTGCAAGGAATCTTAAACAGATGGGACTTTCTACGGCAGATATTGTCAAAGCCACAGGCCTTTCTGCGGGTGAAATAGAATCTTTGTAATTAACTTCTGCCCCACACAAAACTGCCACTGACCGTTATGAGTCGGTGGCAGTTGCCTTTGTGTTCGACACAAGACTATTATCACATTCGCGGGCTACGATGATAAGATGTATATACAATTTTTCAGCAAATTGTTCTTGAAAATCCAAAAAACATACATATTTAGGGATAATCTGTTGTATATCTGATGATTATATTATGTATGTTTGCAAATTTGATAGGGTTGAACATACATAAATCAGGGGCTCTCGGACTTTAGAGATTATTCCTTCGGCTTATTCAAATAGTGTTTCGCACTTGTTTCCGATTTGGAAACACTTTGTTTCGCTCTATGAAACAAAATGTTTCTCCTTCAGAAACAAAATGTTTCGGTTATCTGTGTGATTATGGAACAGACTAATAATCAGAGGCTTAACATATTATTAAGCCTTATAAAGTAAAGAAAAGTGATTGGATATGTATGTTCAATCTCTAAGAAATAATAAACATACATAGGCTAACTATCGTACAATCAATAAGTTTAATCCATTTATGTAGGTTTTTAGCCAAATTGAAGAAAAACTATAGGAAAAAATTTAGTGGTATCACATAAGAATCAGATTCGATGCCTACAGTAGCATATTATTCGTTTTCACCGTCCGCAGGCAGAACGCATCACCATCGTAGACGGCGAGATCGAAGGGCTGTCATAACGAATAAGGGCGTTGCACGGTTGCAACGCCCTTATTCTATAATAATGTATGATGATGCTTACTTCTCCTCGAGCACCACGTCCTCGATAATGTCGAGCACGTTCTTGCGGTTAGCCTGCAGACGCTCGTACTCCTCCTTAGAGCCAACGATGATCTTCTCGAACTCACGGAGACCAGTACCGGCGGGAATCAGGTGACCGCAGATCACGTTCTCCTTCATACCCTCCAGATGGTCAACCTTACCGCGGATGGCAGCCTCATTGAGCACCTTCGTGGTCTCCTGGAACGATGCAGCCGACATAAACGACTTGGTCTGCAGTGCGGCACGGGTGATACCCTGCAGGATCTGGGTCGACGTAGCGGGCACGGCATCACGTACCTGAACGAGTTTCAGGTCGCGGCGCTTCAGCATCGAGTTCTCGTCGCGCAGTTTGCGGGCCGTCACGATCTGACCCTTCTGCAGGTTCTCGGAGTCGCCGGCATCGGTGACCACCTTCTTACCCCAGATACGGTCGTTCTCCTCGGCAAAGTCGAGTTTGTCTACGATCTCCTGCTCCAGGAAGGCGGTGTCGCCCGGCTCGTTGATCTGAACCTTGCGCATCATCTGGCGAACGATGATCTCGAAGTGCTTGTCGTTGATCTTCACACCCTGCAAGCGGTACACATCCTGCACCTCGTTCACGATGTACTCCTGAACGGCGGTCGGGCCCTTGATGGCCAGGATGTCAGCAGGCGTGATCACACCGTCGGAGAGCGGCGTACCGGCACGCACGGCGTCGTGCTCCTGCACCAGGATCTGTTTCGAGAGTGATACGAGGTACTTGCGCTGCTCACCAGTCTTCGAGGTCACGATGATCTCACGGTTACCGCGCTTCACCTTACCCATCGTCACCTCACCGTCGATCTCAGACACGACTGCGGGGTTCGACGGGTTACGAGCCTCGAACAACTCAGTGACTCGCGGCAGACCTCCGGTGATATCACCACCCTTGGCAGCAGCACGCGGAATCTTGACGAGGGTCTCACCAGTCTTGACGGTCTGGCCATCCTCGACCACCACGTGACCTCCCACGGGGAAGTTATAGGTTCCGATAATCTCGCCGTCAGCACCGATGACATCGCAGGTAGGCACCTTCGACTTGTCCTTCGACTCCGTGACGATCTTCTCGGTCAGACCGGTCGTCTCATCGGTCTCGGCACGGAAGGTTACACCCTCTATGACATCGTTGAACTTCAGCGTACCGGCATATTCTGTGACAATCACGGCATTGAACGGATCCCACTGGGCTATCTTGTCGCCCTTCTTCACCTCATCGCCATTCTGGAAATAGAGTGAAGAACCGTAAGGCACGTTCACCGTAGAGAGCACGATCTTCGTATTCGGGTCGACGAAACGGAGTTCACCCAGACGGCTGACCACCATCTCGCAGTCGCGGCCATCCTCGTCGAACGGTACGGTACGGACCTCTTCGAGTTCGATCTTGGCAGCGTCGTACTTAGACACGATGCTGGCATTGGCAGCGGCATTGGCAGCCACACCACCGGCGTGGAACGTACGGAGCGTCAACTGCGTACCCGGCTCACCGATAGCCTGGGCGGCAATCACACCGACAGCCTCACCCTTCTGCACCATACGGCGGGTAGCCAGGTTACGGCCATAGCACTTCATACAGACACCCTTCTTCGATTCGCAGGTGAGCACCGAACGAATCTCGACGCTCTCGATATCAGCCTTCTCGATGGCCTCAGCCAGCGGCTCGGTGATCTCCTCACCGGCAGGCACGATGATGTCGCCAGTCTTCGGATTGACCACGTCGTGAACCGACACACGACCGAGGATGCGCTCAGAAAGGCTGGAGATGACTTCATCGCCATTCTTCAGGGCGGTGCAGACGAGGCCACGGAGCGTGCCGCAGTCCTCCTCATTGATAATCACGTCGTGAGAGACGTCGACGAGTCGGCGGGTCAGGTATCCGGCGTCGGCGGTCTTCATAGCCGTATCAGCCAGACCCTTACGGGCACCGTGGGTAGAGATGAAGTACTCCAGCACGGACATACCCTCCTTGAAGTTCGACAGGATCGGGTTCTCAATGATCTGGTGTCCCTCAGCACCGGCCTTCTGCGGCTTGGCCATCAGACCGCGGATACCTGACAACTGCTTGATCTGGTCCTTACTACCACGGGCACCAGAGTCGAGCATCATAAACACGGCGTTGAAGCCCTGGTCAGCCTCGGTCATCTGCTTCAGCAGGATGTTACCGATATCATTGTTGACGTGCGTCCAGGTATCAATCACCTGATTGTAACGCTCGTTGTCGGTGATGAATCCCATATTATAGTTGTCGGTGATCTGCTGCACCTCGGCATTACCCTTCTCGATCAGTTCTGCCTTCTCCTTCGGGATGATGATGTCGTCGAGGTTGAACGACAGACCGGCCTCATAGGCCATACGATAACCGAGGTTCTTGATACCATCAAGGAATTCACAGGCCTCAGCAAAACCGACGTTCTTGATCACGGCGGCGATGATGTCGCGCAGTGACTTCTTGGAGATGACGGTATTCACATAGCCCACCTGCGGCGGCACGATACCGTTCACGATGACACGACCGACAGAGGTCTCCACCATGTGGCGCACCTTCTGACCGTCGACGATGTCATCGACACATACCTTGACCTGGGCGTGCAGGTCGCACTTACCCTCATTATGGGCGATGATGGCCTCTTCAGGACCGTAGAAGGTCAGACCTTCACCCTTGGCACCCGGACGGATCTTTGAGATATAGTAGAGACCGAGCACCATATCCTGCGACGGCACGGTAATAGGCGCACCATTGGCAGGGTTCAGGATGTTGTGGCTCTGGAGCATCAGCAACTGTGCCTCCAGGATAGCCTCATTGCTCAGGGGGAGGTGGACAGCCATCTGGTCACCGTCGAAGTCGGCGTTGAAAGCCGTACAAGCCAGCGGGTGCAACTGAATGGCCTTGCCCTCGATCAGTTTCGGCTGGAAGGCCTGGATACCCAGACGGTGCAGTGTCGGTGCACGGTTCAGCAGAACGGGGTGACCCTTCATCACGTTCTCCAGGATATCCCAGATGACCGGCTCACGACGATCCACAATCTTCTTGGCCGACTTCACCGTCTTCACAATACCGCGCTCGATGAGTTTGCGGATGATAAACGGCTTATAGAGTTCGGCAGCCATCAGTTTCGGCAGACCGCACTCACCCATCTTCAGTTCAGGACCGACGACGATCACCGAACGGGCAGAATAGTCGACACGCTTACCGAGCAGGTTCTGACGGAAGCGGCCCTGCTTACCCTTCAATGAGTCAGACAGAGACTTCAGCGGACGGTTCGAGTCGCTCTTCACAGCAGATGACTTACGGCTATTGTCGAAGAGAGAGTCAACGGCCTCCTGCAGCATACGCTTCTCGTTACGCAGGATCACTTCAGGTGCCTTGATCTCCATCAGACGCTTCAGACGGTTGTTACGAATGATGACGCGACGATAGAGGTCGTTCAGGTCGGACGTGGCGAAACGGCCACCATCCAGCGGCACGAGCGGACGAAGTTCCGGCGGCGTGACGGGGATGATCTTCATAATCATCCACTCCGGGCGATTGATGCCCTTCTCCACACTGCTGCGGAAGGCCTCCACCACCTGCAGGCGCTTCAGGGCCTCGTTCTTGCGCTGCATCGAAGAGTCGCTGTTGGCACGGTCGCGCAGTTCGTATGACAGGGAGTCGAGGTCGAGACGCGTCAGCAACTCGTAGATAGCCTCGGCACCCATCTTGGCGATGAACTTATTGGGATCACTGTCCTCCAGATAGTCGTTATCGGGTGACAGGTGATTATCCAGGATCTCATTATACTCATCCTCTGAGAGCAGGTCGTACATATTGGAACCGATGGCATCGTTGCCCTCAGCATCCTTCTTGCCGGCCATAGCACCCGGCTGGATGACGACGTAGCGCTCGTAGTAGATGACGGCATCAAGTTTCTTGGTGGGCAGACCGAGCAGATAGCCAATCTTGTTAGGCAGGCTGCGGAAGTACCAGATATGAGCCACCGGCACCACCAGTTCGATGTGTCCGGCACGCTCACGGCGCACCTTCTTCTCAGTGACCTCCACACCGCAACGGTCGCAGACGATACCCTTGTAACGGATGCGCTTGTACTTGCCGCAGGCGCACTCATAATCCTTGGTAGGACCAAAGATGCGCTCGCAGAACAGACCGTCGCGCTCAGGCTTGTAGGTACGGTAGTTGATGGTCTCGGGTTTGGTCACCTCGCCGAAGGAGTTCTCCAGAATCTCTTCAGGTGAAGCCAGTCCGATGGTAATCTTGGTGAAATTACTCTTTGTCTTTGTATCTTTTTTGAAAGCCATAACTCTTTAACTTTTCACTATTCACTATTCGCTTTTCACTTCTCTTAGTCCATCGTGATACTTAAACCGAGACCACGAAGTTCGTGCAGCAGCACATTGAGTGACTCAGGAATACCGGGAGTCGGCATCGGCTCACCCTTGACGATAGCCTCGTAAGCCTTCGAACGGCCTACGGTGTCATCCGACTTGATGGTCAGAATCTCCTGAAGCACGTGGCTGGCACCAAAGGCCTCCAGTGCCCAGACTTCCATCTCTCCGAAACGCTGGCCACCGAACTGAGCCTTACCACCGAGCGGCTGCTGGGTAATCAGACTGTACGGGCCAATCGAACGGGCGTGCATCTTATCCTCAACCATGTGACCGAGTTTGAGGAAGTAGGTGATACCTACCGTAGCAGGCTGGTCAAAGCGCTCACCGGTCTCACCGTCGTAGAGGTGGGTAGAGCAGAGGCGCGGCAGACCTGCCTTGTCGGTCCACTCTGCCAGGTCTTCCAACTTGGCACCGTCGAAGATAGGTGTAGCAAACTTGACACCAAGACGCTTACCGGCAGCACCGAGGATGGCCTCGAAAATCTGACCGAGGTTCATACGTGAGGGCACACCCAGCGGGTTCAGCACCAGGTCGACAGGACGACCGTCCTCGAGGAACGGCATATCCTCCTGGCGCACCACCTTCGACACGATACCCTTGTTACCGTGACGTCCGGCGAGTTTGTCACCCACACCGATCTTACGCTTCTTGGCCACATAGACCTTGGCCATCTGCAGGATGCCTGAAGGCAGTTCATCACCAATCGTGATGGCAAACTTCTTACGCTTCATCTCGGCATCGAGCAACTTGTATTTCTTCATAAAGTTGATGATCAACTTGGCAATCAACTCATTCTTATGCTCATCGTTGGTCCAGTTGCTTATCTGTACGTCGCCGTACTCCAGGTTCTTCAGGGCCGTCACCGTGAACTTGCTACCCTTGGTGATGATCTCAGCGCCGGTGTAGTCCTTCACACCTTGTGAGGTCTTGCCCTTCGTCAGTTCGAGCAGTTTGTCGATGAGGATATCCTTCAGGTCGTCGACCTTGGCCTCATA
>FLNX01001902.1_pt1 | contig 24483 bp, 25 predicted proteins | sample 1140341 | NCBI WGS metagenome assembly FLNX01 (sample SAMEA3878208, study PRJEB12797) | bioreactor metagenome | biome: Moose rumen | place: Sweden | collected 2011-10
GCCTATGGCATAAAACAACAGACAAACAACATAATAAATAAGCATTTGCTTTATTAGGATAAATTCAATCTTCGACACATTGTAATAGACTTCCGAAATATAGCGAATGTTCACACCGTAAGTGTGGACTTTCTGCATATATTGGAGTCTATGGGAGTCGAAGCCCGAATTTACCAATATGATTAAAAGCGAAAGTTCGCACTTTTTATATATTAACAAACATAATATTAACTTTAAAATCAAGAAATTATGAAAAAGTTTACATTGCTGTTATTAACTATGGTATCGTGTCTTGTCTTTGCACAAAATGAACTTCCTCTTGCGACAAAAGGGCTTGTTGTGCAACATAATTTTGACAAGAAAGGAAAAAAGTATTTGGAAGTTCAGATTATTGACGTGACTTACTCTGATAGTACAGATACAAGTTGCAAGGCAAATTACACAATACAATTAAAAGCCGTAGGCAAGAATATTCGGTTAGGCGATACATATGATTACTCTCATTCTGGTCTGCATAAAGAAATAAATGGGACGAATTATATTTCTCATTTTGATCTTAAAGGTCGTGAAAAATTGTTAGATGGTGATTCCTTAAAATTTGAAACGCGGATAAGTGAAACGACGAGATGGATGAGTAGAGGAGAATATTATCTTGTATACGACGAAACAAGGTTAATGATTTTCCCATCTATTTACGACCCTACCGAATATAGAGAAAAGCAACTTGCTGTACAAAAGGCCAGAGAGGAAGAACGTAAAAGAAGAATTGCAGAGGAAGAGCAAGCTGCTCAAAAAGAAAGATCTCGCAAAGATACATTATTGACAATTCCCTATTTAGCCAATTGGGTGGGAGCATCATTCTTTACGAAAGATAATATAGAACGGGACTTAAACATTGACCCTGTGGGATATAGTGGAGGTTTAGTTTTATATAATTTCCCTAAATGTGGGGTATCTATGGAATTTTCTGGGGCAGAAGAAGTTTGTACTGAGTTGTCTTTTAGGTTATATGGAGAAGAAGGCATGCAAATGAAAAAAGATCTCTTGGAGTATGGCTATACTTTAGTGGAGAAGAAGAAGGATTTAATTGCTGAAAATAATTTTAGAGACATGCAATATGGCACACATTCTGTATATAAGTGCAAATTAAAAAACGGCGGTTATTCTGTTTGTGAATTGTTGGAAGGACAAGCCTTTATGTTTACATTCTATCGTTCAGCACGATAAGATTCGTACGTGTAATATCAATGTTTCCAATTGTTATAACTATTGAGTGAGTAGTTTTAGTTAATAAATATTCTGAGAGACAGAAAAATAATTATGGAGCAACAATTAAAATACGATTACAAAATCGGTTGGCCTAAAAATATTATTACAAGGCTTAATATATCTGCTGGTCTTTATCGGCGAAACTATAAATATGTAAAAATAGGTATAACCTCAGATCCAGATAGACGATTCTGTGAACATAAGAAATCACGTCGATTTAAATGGAATAAAATGGTTGTTGTGTATAGAACAACAAGCATTAAAAATGCTAATGAGGTGGAAAAGTGGTTTATAGAAAATCGTCCGGATTTAGTAAATGAGTGGGGTGGTTATAGCAATATGTGCGCAAGCCTGTATTATTATGCTTATTTCTTACTAGGGAACTAATAACATTTTAGTATCTCATGCTAAGAATTAAAATAGCATCGACCATGCATGGGCGATTAACACTCGCTCTCCCAATCCCCCGATAACTCGATCTGTCGGTTTAACTCTCGGCACATTTGCCGAGCAATTATACCTCCAACCTGCTTCCCATCCAAGCAGGCTGGCTTCTTCTTGATACTTTCAGGCATTTGCCATCCGGGGCTTCCGTTTCGTCCATTTCCCGTAAGATTATTCGGTTTCTTCGTCATCTGCGCAGGTCGTCAGACCTACGTTCTTTCTTCTCGTCCCTTTCATGCGTTTGCCAAACGCCACTCCTTTCTTGGCAGTTTCAGGGCAATATGATTGCCCGCCTGCATTCGTTTTTATTCTCCGGCATGCCATCCCGACGATTTTCGCCTGTTTTGTTTACAAAATTCATAAATCACACAGAAACTTGAAAATAAATTTGCACAATTCAAAAAAAAGTAGTACCTTTGCAGCGCAAAACGTGAGTTTTGCCGTATTGAGCCCGCGCTGAGGGAATATGTCTTTCGGGCGGGTGAGATACAGGACATATTGAAAAAGGCGTCTTAAGCGCTTTGTTTTGGCTAATCGGAATCTCGCAAATTCACATCACCCAAGACATTGCAGCAAGGATGCCCATTGGTATGTATTTATAAAAGTACGCGTATATGCGTACACGTACATACGGCGTGGGCTTCAGTGTTGTTGTTTAGGTGAAAGGCAATGCGAGAGCCTCGATTAGCGGAACAGCAAGATTGCAGTCCCGCTTTTTTTGTTGTATGTATAAATTGATATAATGTTAACAAACTATTATAAGTGGAGGATGCCGAAGTCTTGTGCAAGAGCGAGTGTAAGTCTTGCTTACACAACTCGCCGAAGCCAAGACTGGCGATGTACACAACGAAGTGGAGGAGGCCGAAAAGCCCTAAGTGAGTAGGCGAAGATTAGTAATACGGAATACAAAATGAAAAGAATCTTTTTAATATTAGTTACCATATGTGAATTTGCAATGACAAACTGTATTGCGCAAGAAGACATTCCATGTGCAAGCCTTGTTGCTGATACAGAAACAGAAATGCGTGAATTGGGAGTAGGGAGAGGAGAATCTATTTTAGAGGCAACTACTGGAGCGGTTTCAAACGCATTAGGACGCATGAAAAAACGTCTCAAGCAAACAGCACCCGAATTAACCTTTACATATGAGACCAAGGGCGTTTCTTCTGAGGATGGTGAGCAAGTTGAAGTGGAAACCACACTTGGGCAACCGAATATTATCTGCAATGAGGTACAGATGCCTTCCGAGGATAGTTTTATTGTTTATATTGTATTAAGTATCAATATATCAGATTCAGAAAATAATACAGACAAATAGCAAGATGAAAAAAATAGTTTACATAGTATTAGTTATTTCATTTGTTTCCTGCGCTGCACACAAGCGAATAGCCGAACCGGTTATCTATGATCAAAATGCGGAGAAGATGCAGAAAGCATTTTTGCAAGCGAAAGATAAATTCCTCATGTCAGATTCAGTAGACGCTATTATGCAAGATATTGGTTGGACAAGGCGCATTTTAAAGGAGGCAAAGATTCAAGGATCTGTTCCATCAGTATATAGAAGTATCAATAATAACGGATTCACAATAGAATTACCTTGTTGGGAATATGATACCGATGAGTATCATTCTGCGATAGTGATAGTGGAGCATACGAATCTGGATAGTGCATTAGTGCGTGCCAAAATACAAGGAGTAGATGATATATATTCCAGATCAGAGACGAATGAAAGTTTTCATTATAATGAACAAAAAGAATTTATTTTAGATAGTATAGAATATTCAAATAATTACGCGGAATATATGGAAAAGGCGCAATTCTCTTGCCTTTGTATAACGAAAGACAAGAAGAAATATATTGTGAATGCGACTATTCGGATACCAAATAATTGACGAAAAACGGAAAAAGCCGAAACGCCGTTAGAATAGGTAGTAGGTAATAGACAAAATTAACTAAAACCCGATGAGCCGATGGGATATAACCGGCAAAAATTATCATGAAAAAAATTAATCTTTTTGCAGCTGTATTGTTTATGATGGCTGCCATGCTCACCTCTTGTGGCGCGAAGAAGCAAGTTACTCAGACACCGCAACAGCGTCAAGTAGCGAATAATAATGGAGGTCTGGGTGAAGAAATTCAAATGCCATGTGTCTTGGAGTCCATGGATGATGATGAGTATTTCAGGGATATGGGAACCGCCACGAGCATTAATATGCAAAGTGCCCGTACCGGTGCTTTGCAAGCCGCCCAAGACATGATTATGCAAAAACTGGGCGGATATGTAGAAGGGTTATCTGAAACATATGCTCGTACAGTAGCCGGGCAGAGTGCTCAAGACAAAGTGCAGCGTTTGATGGAAAGTGATATGAACAAGGTTGTTCAGGAACGCATAAATCACGCTCAGAAAACCTGTGAAAAAATGTATAATAAAGGAGCTGAAGGCTATGTTTCATTTATAGCAATTCAGATTCCGGTAAAAAAACTGATTGATGAAATGGCAGATGTTTTATCCGCAGATGAGGAACTGCAAATAGAATTTAATCGTGAGCAATTCCGCAAGTATGCAGAAGAAAAGCAAAAAAAGATGTTAGAAAATCAAAAAGAACGGAATGCTAAATAAACGATTTGTTATATTGGTTCTATTCGCATGCGCACTTTTTCAGAGTGTGCATGCGAATAAGCCTGTGTGGATACACCAGACTCCTGTGTCAAATAATAAGACATATGATTATAAAGTGACGCAAGCAGAGGCAAAAACCTACGAAGAAGCTTATTCCAAGGCGTTGGCTAGAGCCATTTTAGAGACTTCGTGGAAAATTTCAGGAGTAACTGTAAAAGTAAATGACGAAATTGGCGATATTGAAACAGGGATAAGTAAAAGTCTTGAGACGATAGCCAAAGAAATTCGCATACATATAAACAAAGTTTGCGAATACTCTGACCGACCGGCAGGATCAATGCAAGTACGTGTTTATATCCTCTGGCAGGTTCCTATTGATGGCTATATTACTCCAAAGTTTGACCAATACAATTGTGAATAAAATGAGATTAAAATATTTGTATATATTTACTATTGCATTTAGCACCATATTTTCTGGTTGCATAGCAAAAAAAACTATTACTGTTTTGCCATGCGAAACAGAGTCTGTAGAAGATTCTAAATATGTGAGAGAATTAGGTCATGGAGTGAGTGCCAACTTGCAATTAGCACGTAGAAATTCTTTGAATGAAGCTCAATATAAAATAATAAATAGGTTTTGTGATTCTGTGCGTACATTTATGCCCCAAGTAGTGTACAATCGATCCGGCGATAGTATTTATGCGGGATTTAATGATACTATCTTGTTTCAATATCCATTGTCATTTTTTGGAGAGTTATCCTACACCAGAAAAGAATGTGAGAAAATTACGTATGATGCGAATAACCAATATCATTGTTTTATTACTTTGTCTCTTCCAAAATCAGATATTGAACACGCAAGTAACAAGGTGTTTCTTGACTTTTTGAATTATATGTCTGGATTAAACCATTAAAATAAACGCCATGAAGAAAATTTTGTTAATTATCATATTTGCATTATCAGGAGTAGCCATCTATGGGCAACTTCCTGACTGGACCAAAAATAAGCCTATACCTGGTAATTATTCTATGGATTATGAAGTTGGGGTAGGCGAAGGGACAACATTCCAAGAAGCACAGAACAATGCTTATATAGACGTAATGAAGAAGTTGATATCACGATGCAGACTATCTGTTTCTTCTGAAGCCATCATGAGATCTGTGTATGATGGGAAGTCGTTAACAACGATTAATAAGGATTTTAACTTGCCTCCGATTCGTGAGGTGTGCTCCAGGACAGTCAAACTGCAGAACAATAAACTAAGAGTGTATTTATTGTATCAAGTACCCCGTGACGGAAGTGTCATATCGCCAGAATATAAGGATTTCAAAGATTGTGATAAGATAAGTCAATTCAGTAATGGTAAGGCATTAGCTGCATCATTTTTTATTCCCGGTATGGGACAAATGATAAAGCGTCGATATACGGAGGGAACACTTACCTTAGTTGGAGAATTGGCTCTTCTCGGAGGTGGCGTAGGAACCTATTTTATCGGAAAAAAACAACTGGATATTATGCAAAACCGGGCTGTTGAATATGAGGCATTCAAGTCTGCTCAAAACACCTACAATACCATGCGAATCGTAAGTTATACTTGCTATGGGGCAGCAGCGGCATTATATATATTTAATTTATATAGGGCTTATACTGTTACGCCACGTATTAAAAGAAATTTTGCATTTTACCCGACATTAATTCCTTCAAATGAGTACACTCAGCCAACTTATGCATTTGGAGCTGGAATGTCGATAAATTTTTAAAACTATGAGAAGATATTTTTGGATATTGCTGCTGCCATTTCTTTTTTCCGGCTGTCTGCGTAATTTGGAGAAAGAAGGTATAACAGCGGAAACGATCTATAAGGGACGAGTCATAGATAAAGACGCAAAACCTTTGAACGGTATAATGGTGCGGATTACGAATGGTAGTCTAATCTATAATTCGGTAACGACAGACAAAGACGGTCTTTTCCAGATTACGGTAGATATCAATAAAATAGATAAGACCTATTATATCCAAATTGGAGACGAGGGAACATTAGTTAAAAAATCCTCCCTTAAAGGCTTTGGACAAGATGTGTACGACTATGGTGATATTCCATTCATCAATATCAATTTGCCGGAAGTAGAAACTTTGGAGTTAACCGATATGACTCCAAATACTTTTACATGCAAATGTAATGTAAAATCAGAAGGAGGTGCTTCATTGACAGAACGTGGAGTCTGTTGGTCTACAAATATTCCAACAATAAGTGATAATAAAGAAAAATCCGGTACTGGTGCCGGGATATACACTTGTATTGTAAATAGTGCTACCTTTAACTTTGACACAAATAATTATTACGCTCGCGCGTATGCAATTAATGAGTATGGGGTGGCTTATGGAGAAGCCATAGAGATTACTCCCAGTAGGTTCACTGAGTTTATGAAGGACAAATTCCCAACTGTAGAAACGGTAGAACTTGCGGATATGACGGAGAAATCATTTACGTGTAGATGCAATGTCAAATCGCAAGGTGGTTCGATAGTGTTTGAGCGTGGACTTTGTTGGTCAACAAAACTACCAACGATAGAAGATGAAAAAGAAATATGCGGAGTTGGAGAAGGAGCATATACCTGTATAGTAAATAGGGAAACCATTGATTTTAATACAACGACATACTATGCACGTGCATACGCCATAAATGAGTATGGTACGTCATACGGGGAATTGATTGAAATGAATAGTGTCAAACTTGCTGAGTTTAATGCACTTAGATTACCAACTGTAGAAACGGTAGGTTTGACGGCAATGACTTCTAATTCATTTACGTGCAAATGCAATGTCAAATCGCAAGGTAAAGCAATTGTCACAGAACGAGGGATCTGCTGGTCAACGAATATTCCTACGATCGAAGATCAAATAACTCAATTTGGAGGAGGCGAAGGAGTTTATTCATGTACAGTAACGAATTTGGATTTTGTAAATACGACATACTATGTACGAGCCTATGCAATCAATGAATATGGAGTAGCTTATGGAGAACCTGTAGAAGTTAATTCCAGCAGAATGGCATATTTTTCATTGCCTACAATGGAATATGGAGGATATACCTATCATATTCATCCTGATATGGGTGGTATGCAATGGCAACAAGGGTATGAGGCTTGTGAAAATCTTGTCGCATATGGTTTTGACGACTGGTTTATGCCAAACAAAGAAGAAATGTTGGCTATCGCAGAGAAAGACACTATTCTTCAACAATCATATATATATTGGACATGTTCAAACACTGTATATGATAATAGGTATTGGTATATAATGTATAAGTATGATAGTGGTTGGTTGTGTTCTAGTAGTTACGATTCTTCAAATACGTCACATATACATAATGTAATTCCGGTCCGTAAAGACAGATAAATTTACAAATATGAAAAATTCAATTTTTAAATGCTTGGTAGCATTATGTTTAGTTTTAGGATGTGCAGCTTGTTCCGGCGATGAACCAGAAACATCTAAAGAAACAATTTTACAGGAAATAGCCAGCCCAGTTGATTGCATTTCTAATATCGGGTGGTCATGGAATAATGGTGTAGCAACGGCATTAAGCCCGGGAGAGGAAGATGACCATATTTTCTCCTTTATGGTAGTAGAATCGGGGAAAATGTCTTTTTCATATGCACACCCTGATGGTTACTATGTAGGTGAAATTGTATTACAAATAAACAACTCTGATGCTTTTAATGAAAGGGTTGCTTCTTCTAGTGATAGGAGTTTCTCACTTTCGGTAATAAAAGGGCAGAAAGTAACAGTAAAGGGTTATTATTGCATAATAAAAGATATAAAAATAGCGGGAGTTGTTGAAAATATAGAAAATCCGGATGATCCACAATGGGATTTCTAAATTGATAAATGCTATGAAAAAAATGATATTGTTTATATTTGTTCTGGTTCCTCTCTTTGTCAATGCTCAAACGAAAACTTTTGAGCAATACAAGGCAGAACAGCAAGCAAAGTACCAAAAGTACAAGTCTGCAAAACAGAAAGAGTATGATGCGTATCGGCAGAAAATCAATGCCGATTATGCCGCATATATGAAGCAGTCATGGACTGCGTATCAGTCTTATGCTGCAAAGAAAAAGCCGAAGGACCAAGATGCGCCTAAACCGGCAATAAAGCTAGATAATACACCACCTCCAACCGATGAAATAAGGTATAAGTTGGTTATTTCTATCGTGCCATACGAAGCACCAGAGCCGGTAGTTCCGATTGATGAACCGCCCACTGAAGACAAACCTACATATAGTTTCCAATTTCATGGTACACCATGTAAAGTACATTTTAATGATGCACTCAAATATACTTTGCCTGATGCGACAGAGGCATCTGCTTCTGCTATGTGGCAACAGCTCTCTGACCCGGCATATGATGCGCTTATAAGCGATTGCCTAAACTTGCGTGAAAAAATGCAGTTAGGTGATTGGGGATATATAAACTTGTTGCAAATACTGACCAAAAACATCTATGGAGAAGACACTAATGAGGCCGTCTTAACTCAAATGTATCTTCTCACACAGTCAGGATATAGTTCGCGAATAGCGCGTTCTAATAATAAATTGTATTTGTTGGTGCCCTTTAGTGCGGTATTATATAACTATTCATACTTCAATCTGAATAACGATACGTATTACATCCTTAATACAGATAAAGGTTCACACTCATATTGTATTTTCGATAAGGCTTTTCCAGAAGAGAAAGTGCCATCACTACGAATGGAGAATTCTCCGAAATTAGCATATAAGGCAGCCACTTCACGCACACTTACTTCACGCAGATTCCCTAATTTGCGGGCGACAGTTACTGAAAATCTTAATTTGATAGATTTTTATAATGAATATCCGTTAAGTGCTAAATGGGACTATTATTCAGCTGCATCATTATCAGATAAAACCAAACAAACTCTTTATCCTGTGTTGAAACAGCAGATTGCAGGAAAATCTGCATACGATGCAGCGAACATGCTTATCAACTTTGTACAAACTGCGTTTGATTACAAAACGGATGGAGACCAATTCGGCTATGAACGCCCGTTATATGGAGACGAGACAATATATTATCCATATTCGGATTGTGAAGATAGATCTATTTTGTATTCGATACTTGTGAGAGAATTGCTCGGATTGGATGTCGTGCTTCTATATTATCCGGGACATTTGGCTACTGCTGTTAATTTCCCGAATAACAAGGCGCATGGCTATCACTTTACTTGGAATGATAAAGTATATACAATATGTGACCCAACATATATAAACGCAGATGCAGGTGATTGTATGCCTGATTTCCGCTCAACTGCTCCAGAAGTTATACAAATACAGTAATTTACAATTATCCATCATTCAAAACCGATGAGCCTATGGTCTATAACCGGCATCACAAAGATGAAGAAGGTAGCCTTGATGACCTTGTTGGACTACATGAGTTGAAACGATATTTACGAAATGGCGTTTGGGCTATTCTCAAGAACCCAGAGAAAGCTCAAAAGTACAAACTGACTATCCCTAACGGATTACTTCTGTATGGTCCTCTGGGATGTGGAAAAACAGCGGTTGCTAAAAAATTTGCAGCAGAGTGTAGAATGAACTATGCCATTATAAACGCCCAAGATATCGCTTCTACACTCATTCACGGTACACAACGGCTGGTTCGCCAATTATTCACTCAGGCTGCTTTATATGCGCCCATCATTTTAATCTTCGATGAGATAGAGACAATGGTTCCGAACAGGAACAATCCTGATAATGTAAAGGTTGCAGAAGATACAAACGCGTTCTTGAGCGAACTTAATACGTGTGCGGAGCGCGGTATCTTTGTTGTTGATACAACAAACCGTCCTCAGTTCATGGACTCGGCCATACTCCGTAGTGGTCGGTTCGACAAGAAGGTATACGTGCCTCTTCCTGATGAAGAAACACGAACCAACATCTTCCGTTGCTACCTTCATGGTCGCCCTCTCTCGGAACGTATCGACTATCAGCAAGTAAGCAGGCTTACTGCCTCAGGGTATATTTCTTCTGACATCCGCCAAATATGTGATGAAGTAGCAAGTCGAGCATTTTGTGAAGATGCGATAATCACACAAGAACTTATCGAACAAGTGATACGTGATGGCGGACCGTCTGTATCCAAAAACGAATTGCGCACCTACGAAGAAGCGCGTAAATATTTAGAGCCAGCAGCAAAGTACTCTCCTTATATAAATCAAATTGGATTTAGATAGGAAGAATAAATATAGATGGAAAGTAAAGGGACTTCCGCTATAGATATAAAAAACACTTCATAATTATTTTATTAACGAACTAAAAAAGATTATTATGCGCAAGTATTTTTATGTGCTCTATGCACTTCTAGTGGTCGGGATACTCTGTCCTGACACAGTTGCTCAAAACAGTAGTAGAACTCCTGTGCCCGATTGGGTGTTTGAGAAACCCGAACCAAGTAATGAAACGTTCTTTTATTTCGTAGTACTTGAAGGAGGGGCGACAGAGAAAGAAGCCATCAATAATGCATTCACGGGAGCATTCAGGCGGGCCGCTTATAAATCAGCTGTTCCAGTAAACTTCAAAGAACTTAAAGAGGCTATTTCCAATGGAACTAATGCAGAACTACTCTCGCAGTGTTTCAATATCCCGTTGAATATAGTATGTCAGACATCTTCTCCGATCGGGAGAAGTGGTTCATGGTATCATCATCTTCTCTGTCAAATTCCCGAGAAGGGATATGCTAATAACGCCCAATATGATGTTTTCAATGACTGCGACAAGCATGAGATTTATGACAAAATACAAAAGAAGTGGGCAGCCAAGTCCAAGGAGAACGACCTTGAAACTCTCGAAGAAGTAGGAGAGAACGAATCTGTCACTAAGATCCTCCATGAAGGTCATATCCTCATCACCATCGGAGATAAGGTATATACCATACAAGGACAAGAAGTTAAATAAGGTACAATGGGACGAAGTACTCTGTACTACTAAATCAGGGGAGCGCAAACTCCCCTGATTTAGTATCTCCAAAACAAGGCATAATATCTTCAGTTAGCAGCATAATTGTTGGATATTAGTAATGCCATTTTGAGAATTTTTGCAAATCGGTATGATATAATTAAGACATATATAAAATGCGAATATAATCGCAATATATATAGATTTTGTGGTTTTAATCGCAAAATCTTCATAAAACATTTGCGTATCTCATAAAAAATAACTATCTTTGCGCTGTTTTTAACCTTAATCCCAATATACCAATAAAATCCATGAGCAAAGTTCAACTCAAACATCATCTGCAATCGCTTACACAAAAGCAAGTAATTGACATTGTTATGCAGCTTTACGATGCGAAGAAAGAAGCACGGGAGTGGCTTGAATTCTACTTGCAGCCCGATGATGCAGCGAAATTGGCGCAGTACAAGAAGATTATCAACGAAGAGTTTTATCCCGAGCGCAGGAGAGAACCGCAAACAAGATTTTCGGTCTGCCGTAAAGCCATCTCTGATTTCAAGAAACTCAAGCCGCGAGACGAATACTTAGCGGAACTGATGGTGTTTTACATAGAAACGGGCTGCCGGTTTACTTATGATTACGGCGATATGTGGGAACAATATTACGACAGCATGGCACGTAATTTTGCTGCCACAATGAAATTCCTCTCCGAACACCACCTCATTGACCGCTTTCAACCGAATCTGGACAAAATCTTGAAATACGTGGAGGACTGCGGCTGGGGATTTGAGGATGACATAAAAGACATCTACTATGAATACACCCATTAGCCTTCTCGATGTCCTACGCTCCAATGAGTGGCTCCAACGCGAGAACGCAAGACTAATAGCGGAGAACGCATCCTTAAAACAAGAGATTGCGCGTCTCAAGCAGACCGAGCCACCCAAACCCTAAAATCAGGAATCGGACAAATCTTCACCGATGTACACGCTTTCTGCCGATGCGAAAGTGGCTCTGTTCCGCAGTATTTTCCGAGGCAGAGAAGATGTCTTTGCGCGGCGTTGGCAAAGTGCCAAAGGCAAGAGTGGTTACCAACCCGTTTGCTCCAATGAATGGCGTTCGGACTTATGCAACAAGAAGCAGTACAAGTGCAACGAGTGTCCCCACCGCCAACTCTCGCCTCTTACCGACAGAGACATCTTCGAGCACCTTTCCGGTAATGATCCCAATGGACGCGATGTCATCGGCTTATTCCCCGTCCTCGCAGACAACACCTGCTATTTCCTCTGCGCCGATTTTGATGATAAGAACTCCGAACACGGCTATCAGGAAGATGTGCTGACCTACAAGCAGATTTGTTCCGAGTGGAGCCTTCCGGCTTATATTGAGCGTTCTCGTTCGGGCAACGGAGCGCATGTGTGGATTTTCTTTTCCGAACCTGTTTCGGCTGCTACGGCGCGGCGTTTAGGTTATGCTGTGCTCAACGAGGCAATGAACCATAACGGTCGCATGTCCTTCAAATCTTATGACCGTTTCTTCCCCAACCAAGACACTCTGCCGGAAGGAGGTTTGGGTAACTTGGTGGCTCTGCCTCTTCAGGGGCTGGCGCGCAAGAAAGGCAATAGTGCTTTCGTGGATGAGCAGTTCACAGTCTATCCCGATCAGTGGCAAGTACTTCAAGATATAAAACGCCTCTCTGCGGTTGAGGTAAATGCAATTCTTACTGACCATGCTACAACCGGCTCGTTGTTCGGGGAACTATCCTCAACCTCGGAAACCAAACCATGGGAGATGCCGAAACCTGTTACTTTGGAACCGAAGGACTTTCCAAAATCTATCACGCTTGTCCGCGCAAATGGCATATATATCCCTATGTCGCAACTATCCGCCAAACTGGTAAACCATCTCAAACGCATGGCTTCATTCCGGAATCCGGATTTCTATGCCAAGCAGGCTATGCGTTTCTCCACGTATGACACACCTCGCATCATCTCATGTGCGGAGATTATGGATGATTACTTGCATCTGCCGCGTGGCTGCGAAGATGCGGTACGTGAAGTGTTCCGGGAAAAAAACATAGCCGTTTCTACCGAAGATCACACCCAACACGGTATTCCTGTGAACGTCTCTTTTACGGGTGAGCTTCGCTCCGAGCAACAAGAAGCTTTGAGGAAACTCACCCTGCATAACAACGGCACGCTCTCAGCCGTCACAGCCTTTGGAAAGACTGTTACAGCTGCCGCTCTCATAGCAAAGCAGAAGACGAACACTTTGGTGCTTGTGCATTCCAAAGCACTGCTTTTGCAGTGGCAACAAACGCTCTGCCAATTCCTTGACATCGACCTTCCGCAGTCAGAAGATGAGCACAAGCGCGGAAGAAAGAAAAAAGTGCAAAAGGTCGGAACATTAGATTCCACAGGAAACCGCCTCAATGGTGTTGTGGATGTCGCGCTCCTGCAATCTTGTCTGGATGAAGACTCTGTGAAACCCTTTATACATGCGTATGGCATGGTCATAGTGGACGAGTGTCACCATGTATCGGCTGTCACGTTTGAGAATGTACTACGGCAAATCTCTTCGCACTATGTGTATGGACTCACGGCTACACCCATTCGCAAGGACGGACACCAACCTATTATCTTCATGCAATGTGGTCCTATTCGATACCAAGCCGCAAAGCAACAGCAACAGGAGATTGCCCGCGTCCTTGTTCCTCGATTTTCCTCTTTCAGGTTGGTGACGGAGGAAAACATTACTTTTCAACGCTTGACGGATTCGCTCATCTGCGATGAAGCGCGTAATAATCTCATCGTTTCAGATGTGCAGCAAGCACTCGCAGAAGGGCGCACTCCCATTATTCTCACCAGCCGCACAAGCCATGTAGAGATGCTTTCCCGATTACTCTCTGACGGTCACAAACATGTCATTTCTCTTGTCGGTTCGGCTTCTGCGCGTGAAAAGAAACAAACGATGGAGCACTTGCAATCCATTCTGGCTAACGAACCGCTTGTTATTGTCGCTACCGGTAAATATGTCGGCGAAGGATTTGACTTTCCGCGTTTGGACACACTGATGCTGGCTATACCTGTTTCATGGAAAGGTATCGTAGCACAATACGCCGGACGTCTGCATCGCAACTATCCCGACAAACATGAAGTGCGTATCTATGACTACGTGGATATTCATGTGCCTTTGTGCGAACTGATGTACCGCCGCCGGATTAAAGGTTATGCAGCAATCGGCTATAAACCCAAGTCGCAACCTGTCAATCAAGGCTTGTTTGCCGAATTGGAAGAACAGGAAATGTCCACGCCATTTTTCGATGGCAGAACATTTTCTGCCACATTCCGCAACGACCTTGCACGAGCCAAACACTCTGTCATCATTGCATGCCCGAATATCCACATGTCGCCGCGCAACCCATATGTTCGTCTCTTTGCGGAATTAACCGCCCGCGGCGTGCAGGTTGCTGTTTATATTAAGGAGATAACTCACCATCATTCAAAAGAAATCCAACACCAGACTTCTAAACATAACATAGACCTCTCCGCTCTTGAAAACGCAGGTGTAACAATCGTCCCCTCTCCATCTCTCCCATGCCGTTGTGCCCTGATTGACAAGAAACTCATTTGGTATGGTTCTATCAATTTTCTCGGTAAGAACTCCACCGATGCCAACGCCATGCGCTTTGAGGACAGCACCCTCGCTGCAGAGTTATTAGATATTATCTGCTCTCAATAGTTATTCTCTGTCTATTGCCTCGGAATCGTATCCCGACATCCGATGTCGGATTTTAGCATTTTTGTGCGCTCATTCATGTGCGGTTCTTCTCCATCGTTCGGCATTTCCTTTTTGTATCCGCCATATATGGAGGATTGGAAATGCCGCTTATATCTCCGTTTATTAGTCCGACATCAGATGTCGGATGTCTCGTCTTTCATTTTCTCGATAACCCGAAACTCGAAACTCGATTTCTCGATAACTCGATCTATCGGTTTAACTCTCGGCACATTTGCCGAGCAATTATACCTCCAACCTGCTTCCCATCCAAGCAGGCTGGCTTCTTCGTGATACTTTCAGGCATTTGCCATCCGGGGCTTCCGTTTCGTCCATTTCCAGTAAGATTATTCGGTTTCTTCGTCATCTGCGCAGGTCGTCAGACCTGCGTTCTTTCTTCTCGTCCCTTTCATGCGTTTGCCAAACGCCACTCCTTTCTTGGTAGTTTCAGGGCAATATGATTGCCCGCTTGCGTTTGTTTATTATTCGGGATTCTATCCAGATGATTTTCGCCTGTCTTGTTTACAAAATTCATAAATCACGCAGAAACTTGCAAATAAATTTGCATATTTCAAAAAAAAGCAGTATCTTTGCGAGCAAAATTGCAAAACATGGCATACACCAACCACGACAAAATAGAATGGACGCTCATTTTTGTAGCAGAGTTCGGACGCAAGTTTGGTCTTACAGTCAAGCAGGCGTTTAACTACTTGAGCCGTTACCAAGGTATCGCGTTCGTGGAGAACCACTATGATTACGTACACACGCAATCCTTCGCGTCTATGGTTAATGACATAGCGGAGTATTGCCACAGCAACGGAGGAGCACTGGTATGATTCTTTATCACGGCACAAATAAAGCGTTTGACACAATCGACTTGACCAAATCCAAACCCAATAAGGATTTTGGTCAGGGTTTCTATCTCTCGCGTGAGTACAGCCAAGCTATGGAGATGGCTAAAACCAAGTGCGAACAACTCAAAACAGGCTTCCCGACTGTATTGACCTACGAGGTGGACGAGGAACGGATGAACCGACTGAAAGTGCTCCGTTTTGACGCATATACTTTTGATTGGGCGAAATTTATCATTATGAATCGGCAGAATGATACGTCAAAGCCCATGCACGACTACGATATTGTCTTCGGACCTATTGCAAACGACCGCGTTGGTGTTCAGTTGTGGAAGTTTGAGAACCACATGATTGACATGGAGACCTTCACGCAGAATTTGCATAGAATGGAAGGAATTACGTTCCAGTACTTCTTTGGAACCGAACGTGCCATACAATTATTGAAGAGGTTATGAGCGAGATAGACCAAATGAAACTGGATATGGTGACGAACTTGGCTTCGTTACTGATGGAAGAGCAGCCGCAACTGACGATGGAGCAAGCCCTTTCCACGGTTGTCAATTCCGATACATACTTGCGCTTGCAGGAGAACGAAACGCAACTATACCACCAAAGCCCAAGGTATGTTTATTCCTTCCTCGCCAATGAACTAAAGACAGGCAAAGTAGAATAATCCCATCCCTCTCCGAGACGTTAAAGAGGAGATAGTATCGACCACATTTGGTCGATTAAAACAAATACAGAAACAAATTAAATCCTCCTATCGCATAAAACGATATAGAAAATTGAAAGAAATATGGCTGTACGTAAAATCAATATTGATGATTCAGAAATATCAGTTATCTTTGGTCTGCACGACGAGGACTATATTTGCCTGACTGACATGGTGAAAGCCGGAGATAATAGCGACAGGACGAATATTGTTATCCAAAACTGGATGCGCCGTAAAGATACCATTTCGTACCTCGGTGTATGGGAAAACTTGCACAACCCCGATTTTAAAAGCATCGAATTCGATGCAATTAAAAATGCCTCTGGTACGAATCGTTTTATTTTGACTGCCAAGGAATGGATAAAGCGGACAGGTGCTATAGGTATTATCGCCAAATCCGGTCGCTATGGAGGCACGTACGCACATAAGGATATAGCATACCATTTTGGAATGTGGCTGTCACCGGAATTTAACTTGCTTGTTGTCAAAGAATTCCAGCGGCTCAAAGAAGAGGAACAGAAAGCACTCGGGTGGTCTGCAAAGCGCGAGTTGGCAAAGATTAATTATCATATCCACACGGACGCCATAAAGGAGCATCTTATCCCACAAGAGCTTGATCCTTATCATCGTTCGCTTATTTATGCCAATGAGGCAGATGTGCTCAATGTGGCTTTGTTTGGAATGACCGCCAAAGAGTGGTGCGATGCTCATCCTGAGGATAAGGGCAATATCCGTGACTACGCAACAATTAACCAACTGATTTGTCTGAGCAACATGGAGAACCTGAATGCCGTCTTTATCCATGAAGGAATGCCGCAAGGCGAACGTCTCCAGAAACTCAACCAGATTGCCATCCAGCAAATGACCATATTGGAGAATGTAGAAAGCAAACATATTTTGAAGTAAACAATCCCTCGCTTCTTCGGAAAACACGGAGCAGAAAAAAAGAATATTAAAAACATGGAGCAACTCAACAGAGCAGAATACATAGAAGCGGTTAAGGCAATTAAAGAGGCTATACAAATTAGCCGATATAGAGCCGCCAAGTTGGTCAATAAAGAACTATTGGCTTTGTATTTAGCTGTGGGGAGATACATCTCTATCAATAGTCGTCAAGCCTCATATGGAAGTAGTGCTTTGCGAGTTATCTCTGATCAACTCCAACAAGAAATGCCGGGTCTGAAGGGCTTTTCGGAGTCAAGCCTGAAACGAATGCGCAAATTCTATGAGGAATGGAGCGACTTGATAGAGAATCGTCCACCGATAGCGGACGATTTGAATGCAAGTATTATACCGTTTGATAATCAACATATTATAATTAGGCCACTGACGGTGGACGAATTTACTCAGGAGCAATTACAACACTTCTTGGCGGTTCCTTTTATACATCATTATGAGATTTTGACAAAGACTTCCTCTTTGGAAGAACGGCTTTTCTATATCCGTCAATGTGCTACGCAGTTCTGGACAAAAGACAAACTGATTGCGAATCTTAAGGCCGATGTGTTCCATAAAGAAGCAGCTCCAAATAATTTCCAAGTGGCCATACCGGATAACCGTCTGCGCGATAAAGCATTGCAAGTGTTCCGTGAAGATGTGGTCTTGGATTTCTTGACACTGCCGGATCCGGATTTTGTGGATGAAAAAGATGTGGAGCAGCAGATAGTAAAGAACATTAAGGACTTTATTATGGCGCTTGGCGGAGACTTCAGTTTTATGGGTAACCAATATCGCTTGATTGTGGACGGAGAAGAGAGTTTTATCGATTTGCTCTTCTTCAATCGCCGCTTGCGTTCTTTGGTCGCTATAGAACTGAAAAGCGGCAAGTTCAAACCGGAATATGCAGGAAAGATGAATTATTATCTGTCTGCGCTGGATGAGTATGTGAAAATGCCGGACGAAAATCCGAGTATCGGTATTATCCTTTGCCGTTCGATGAACGAGAAGAAAGTGGAATTCTCTTTCCGCGATATGACCAAACCGATGGGTGTTGCTACATATCATAGCAGTAGCGAACTACCGGAAGCATATAAAAACATTCTACCCTCAGCGGAGGAACTGAGAAGACTTTTATAAAAACCGGCGAGTGCTTTGGCAAAGGAGAAAAGTAATAATACTCCCTCGCTTCTTCGGAAATAAAAGAGCAGAAAAGCATAAATAGTTAATCAACAAAATCAAAATAGAAAAAAAACAGTATAAGCAATGAAAAAATTACTTTCATTCGTGTTGATGTGCCTAATGGTACTATCAATGAATGCACAACGGTGCGCAGTATTAGAATTCAAAGCAGGAGTTGGCATCTCTCAAGCCGATGTGGATGGTATATCTGCCGTCTTTATCAACGAAGGTATGCCACAAGGCGAGCGTCTCCAGAAACTCAACCAGATAGCCATCCAGCAAATGACCGTGCCGGAGAATGTAGAAAGCAAACATATTTTGAAAGGATAATACATATCGTCCCCTCTCCGTGACACAAAATAGGAGATAGTATCGACCACATTTGGTCGATTAAAACAAATACAGAAACAAATTAAATCCGCCTATGGCATAAAACGATATAGAAAATTGAAAGAAATATGGCTGTACGTAAAATCAATATTGACGATTCAGAAATATCAGTTATCTTTGGTCTGCACGACGAGGACTATATTTGCCTGACTGACATGGTGAAAGCCGGAGATAATAGTGATAGAACGAATATTGTCATTCAAAACTGGATGCGTCGCAAAGATACCATTTCTTATCTTGGTGTATGGGAAAACTTGCACAACCCCGATTTTAAAAGCATCGAATTCGATGCAATTAAAAATGCATCCGGCACAAACCGTTTTATACTAACAGCCAAGGAATGGATAGAGCGCACTAACGCAATCGGTATAATTGCAAAATCCGGTCGTTACGGCGGAACATATGCGCGACTACGCAACGATTAACCAGTTGATTTGTTTGAGTAACATGGAGAACCTGAATGCCGTCTTTATCCATGAAGGAATGCCGCAAGGTGAACGTCTCCAGAAACTTAACCAAATAGCTATTCAACAAATGACCGTGCTGGAGAATGTAGGAAGCAAACATATTTTGAAAGGATAATACATACCGTCCCCTCTCCGCGACGCTAAATAGGAGAAAGTATCGACCACATTTGGTCGATTAAAAACAAAACAAATAAATAACGAAAACAAACAACCGCCTATGATAAAAAACGATTAAAAGGCAACATACATAAAATAATAGCGTTTTAGCTCAAATACTTGGGTCTAAGAAAGCTGGACACTTATCTTAAGACTTAAAACACACCAAGGAACAAGCCGAAATGCTCACGTTGAAGCGTGGGCTTTGTTCATTAGATTTGGTGTGTTAGGTAGTCCAGCAAATCCTTTAGACCCAAATTGAAAGCAACTTAGCACCACGCTCTTTTTATGTGCCTACCACCCAAAAACATTGCAGTCTATTTGCAGATGGTGCTGACGGAACATGCCGATAATCCGTACCAAATAGTAGGCGTAATTAAATAAAATTTTTTACTATGCTAAACAAGAAAACATTTCTATTCACAGCTGTAGTTGCTATTCTACTCACAAGCTGTAATCCTTCTGTGATCGAAGAAAACGATGCCAAGTTTGTTGCCGCTTGTGCGGGTCAGCCGCGCTGGGTGGCGAGTGAGTTATATGATTATGTCATTGAAACATATCAGAAATCCATATCGGATGGCAATGATGAAGAACTCGGCGATCTCGTCTTTGAAGAAGGAGACGACATGTGGAATCTTCAAGTTTTCAATGAAAAGGAGGATGGCTTAGGTGATGCCATTACCGAATGGGACTTATACAACTTTATCCATGACGGAGAGATGCCTGTATCCAATGTAGATGAGTATTCGGCTTTTGAAAATGGCCTTGCACATCTTTTCTTTGGAACCGGTAACGGATATAATAAAAAGAATGCTTTCAAAACAGCAAAGGAGGTCTGCAACGGCAATTTTCAACCGCTCTTAAAGAAAATATGTGAGGCAGTAGAAGTCTATGACTATCGTGAAAATGAGCTGGAGTCAAGTAAAAGAGTGACAGTCTATGATGTCGTTTATAAGGTCAATGACAAGCGATATGTCTATTGCACGATTCACGACTTAAATGATGGCACTTTTGAAACAAATTACGTAAAGGATGCCGAAATGTTCTCTAATCTTGGTTTCTAAAAGTTTATTCAGTTATGAACAAAATACAACTAGAATCTATACTCAGACAAATTGAAGAGTATAGAAAATCATTGGATCCCTTAAGTCGTGACGAGATAGAATTAATAGACTTAATTATAGAGCAGTATAAAGAAAACCTGCTATCATGGGTTGATGGCAATATTTCATTAGAAGGTCTTTTTGAGGAGATAGTGGAACAACAGAGTGAAATAGATAGCAGTTTTATCCATGATTCCAATCCATTGATTATAAGGTTGATAAATCATATAAAGTTTGAACAGTGATTATAGATTATAATTGTAACGTAAGTAAATACATATGTTATATGAAAAAGATATTAATTATTTTGTTGAGCACGCTCACTGTTAGCATGTCTGCTCAAATTGTTGAATTTTCAGATGATCTATTGTCTCAATATGAAGACAAAAGGCAAGAAGAGATATTAACAAAACCTATTGATTTGGACTCTCTTTATCCTCCTGTAGATCTCGGCCGAGCAATCATTGGCACAGACAGGCAATATCATACGTTTACATACTGGCGAGGTAAAGGGAATATATATCCAAACTATATTGGATACCATGTGTTTATCCCAAAACGAGAAACTGAATATCCTGCAGAAGAAGTATTGTCGTTTAGCAACAATTATGACACCGTTACTTTTGGAGCTATGCCGAAGGGTATATACGAAGTGGTTGGAATGGTTGTTACTGCTGAAGATTGTGAAGATATAAATGAATTGATCAATGGAAGCAAAATTTGTATAGGCAAGAAAAGGACTTTGAATCCAAGGAGAATGGTTGGCTCCATTCGTGAACTTAATATGAGGATACATAATAAATACTCAATTAACACAAGCAATGCTATGCTTGTATTCAAAGGAGAAGATGAGCATTTGTATTATTTACCTCTTAGTTCCGCTTCAAATGAGGCTTACATTCATTATGGAGCATTTCTTGTAGAACAATACGATTACATAAAAGACATATTACTACACAACAAATGGTATTTGGGAAAGCCCGGCGAAAAATTTTCAATAGAAACAAAAGATGGCTTGAGATTTCAATTCGCTGATACTGTCGGAGTAAGCGTTCGAGAATTAGCGGTAAAAGAGGGAGAGTTTATTGCAATAATGAAGGTAGGAGCGGATTCTATACTTTATAATTGCCCTATTGAATGGAAAAAGAAAACATATTTTAATCGTGAATACGTATCCCAATATGTATTTGTTTCTGACACGCTTGAATATTTGTCTTTTAAATGTTCCTATCGTGACTCGCAGTTATTAGTTCGCGAACAAGATTATAAGCGTATGAATGACATAAATAAAGACTTTAACGCAGAAATAACGGCATATAAAAATAAAAAAGAAGCAGAATTGGCTGCACGTAAGGCAGCTATCGAAAAAGCAAGGAGAGCCGAATTCGAACAGTTGATAAAAGAAATTGAACAACATCAAAAACAAGAAAAACAATCACTCATCGCTAAATATGGCGAAAAATATGGAATACTTATTTTCGAGCATAATGTTAGCCTTGGCATGACCAAAGAGATGTGCTTAAAAGCATGGGGAAGTCCTCGTAACAAGATAGTTAGAAAAAATGCAAATAGCACACAAGAAGTTTGGACTTATGGTCTTGCTCAATACCTCATATTCGTAAATGGGATTCTAGCGGAAAGTGCATCGTCATATTAATTGTAAGAGGTGAAATAACCCTCTTATGCTTCTGGCAGAGCAATCCTATACGAGAGCAAGTGGCTGAAAGGTCGCTTGCTTTTGTTATGTAGAAATCTTAACAACCGACCTTTCTTGTGCCATGTCTAATAGTGGCGCAAGAGTGGCGCGAGATATGCTGATTGACCGCTACGATTTGGTCATGTATAGAACGACTGAAATCTTAATAATCGGAAACCTTTTGAGAATCGTCTTGCTAAAATATTAATAATGAAGAAAAAGTCTAACTGCTGGCGCACATAAAGCACCAAAAATGTGTAAAAATCACGAAATTATATGCCAAAAATGTGTAAAAACACACAATTTTGACACTTTTATTTGTTTAACTCAATAAAAAATAGTACCTTTGCAGCGTTTTACTTTAAAAATTGTCGTAAATACGACTAAATTTATAATCAATAGCCCATATGGATATAGCAAGAAACGATTATGTAGAGCAGTTAAATGCCGCAAGTTGGAATGGTAAAGTAAAGATTATCACCGGTATACGTCGGTGTGGCAAGTCATATCTCTTGTCGCATCTGTATAAGCAATATTTACTTCAGCAAGGAGTGGAAGAGAATTGCTTCGTTGAGATTGATCTGGAGCAAAAGAGTAATGTCTCTTTCCGAAATCCCAACACACTATATGAGCATATTATGTCCAAATGCCAAGACAAGCAACATAAGTACTATGTCTTTATTGATGAGATACAATTATGCTACAAGGTCAAAAATACGGATATGGACGAATCGCTGGTGCCGGAGGAAGATAGAGACCTTCTCTATACCACTTTTTATGACATCCTCAATGACCTGCGCGCACAACCGAATATAGATGTGTATGTTACAGGAAGTATCTCCAAAATGCTCTCTTCTGATGTGGTCACTCATTTCCGCGATAGAGGCAGTGAAATCAAAGTATACCCATTGTCCTATGCGGAATACTATGCTTTCTCCGGCTTGGATAAAGTGGACGCTTTGGAGCAATATATTACTTATGGAGGTATGCCCTTAGCCGTATTGGCTTCAAGCACGGACAAAAAGCGCAAATACCTCGCAGACCTGCATAAAAATGTCTATCTAAAAGACATTGTAGAGAGGTATAAATTAAAGGATGATGTGGTTATTGATGCGCTGACCGATGTTATCTATTCTGCTATAGGTTCTTTGTCCAATCCTCATAAATTAGCTAACACTATTAAAACTGTGATGTCGGTTGAAACGACAGATCCGACCGTCAAATCCTATTTGAGTTATCTGGAGGATGCTTATCTCATCTCCGTTGCGGAACGCTATGATGTAAGGGGGAAACGGTATTTTGAGAATATCAAGAAATATTATGCAACGGATCTTGGCTTGCGCAATGCACGGTTGAACTTTCGCCAGCAGGAACGTTCGCATCTGATGGAGAACATGATTTATAACGAACTGCTTCGCCGTGGGTACAATGTGGATGTCGGAGTAGTAGCCGTGGAACAGATGGTGAACGGGAAACGCCAACAATCACAATACGAGATAGATTTTGTAGTCAATACAGGCTCTGAACAAATCTATATTCAGTCAGCCCTTAATGTGGAAACTGCGGAGAAAATGAATCAAGAGACGTTTTCATTACGCAACACACGGGATTTCTTTCGCAAGATTGTTATCTTGGACGGGAACTCGCTCCCGTGGATAAATGATGAAGGCATACTATTCTCCGGTGTTATCCCGTTTATGTTAAATCCATTGTCTGCTCTTACTTCATTGTCTATTTCTAATTAACACTATCATGACTTTACAAGAAGCAATCCTTGCCCGCCATAGCGTGCGACAGTACATAGACAAGCCCATTGAGGCAGAGAAAATAGCCCAACTGCAGGCTCTCATCCACAAATCAAATCAAGAGGCAGGACTGCATATGCAGTTGGTAGTGAACGAGCCT
>FLNX01000163.1_pt1 | contig 24371 bp, 22 predicted proteins | sample 1140341 | NCBI WGS metagenome assembly FLNX01 (sample SAMEA3878208, study PRJEB12797) | bioreactor metagenome | biome: Moose rumen | place: Sweden | collected 2011-10
ACTGTTCCGTCGGCATCCACGGCCTTCAGTCCCTCCACTTCGAGGATCTGTGTGCCAGGCTCGCGCTCCATCGAGAAGATGATGCCCGGGTATTTACGGGTTGAGGGCGTGATTTCCTCCACGTTCAGTTTCTCCAGCATCTTCTTGCGCGAGGTGGTTTGCTTCGACTTGGCCACATTGGCAGAGAAGCGGCGGATAAACTCCTCCAGTTGCTTCTTCTTTTCCTCGGCCTTCATCTTCTGGTTCTGGGCCTGACGCAGGGCCAACTGGCTCGACTCGTACCAGAATGAGTAGTTACCCGAGAAGAGTGTCACCTTGCCGAAGTCAATATCAACCGTCTGGGTTGAGACGGCGTCGAGGAAGTGACGGTCGTGGCTGACCACAAGCACGCATTGCTCCAGGTTCGACAGGTATTCCTCCAGCCACTGCACGGTGTCGAGGTCGAGGTCGTTCGTCGGCTCGTCGAGCAACAGATTGTCGGGGTGTCCGAAGAGCGCCTTGGCCAGCATCACGCGCACCTTCTCATTGTTTGAGATCTCGCTCATCTGCTTGTAGTGCTCTGAGTCCTTCACGCCCAGGTTCTGTAGCAGTTGGGCGGCCTCGCTCTCAGCCTCGTAGCCGTTCATCTCGGCGAAGGCCATTTCGAGTTCGGCGGCACGGTTGCCGTCTTCCTCGGTCATCTCGGGCTTCGAGTAGAGGGCCTCGCGCTCCTTCATATTGTCCCACATCGGCTTGTGGCCCATCAGCACGGTGTCCATCACCGAGTATTCGTCGTATTTGAAGTGATCCTGCTCCAGCACTGACAGACGTTCACCGGGTTGCATCTCCACCGTGCCCTTGTTGGGCTCCAGTTCGCCGCTGATGGCACGGAGCAGGGTTGACTTGCCCGCACCGTTGGCACCGATGATGCCGTAGATGTTACCACTCGTGAACTTCAGGTTGACGTCCTTGTAGAGCGTCTTCTTGCCGAATTGTATGGCCAGATTTGTGACTGTTATCATCTCTTTTCCTTATACCTTATTATATATATAATGCGAATTAGGCTGCAAAGGTACAAAATCTTTTTGAAGTTTCCAAATATTTTCGTACCTTTGCAGCGAAATTTCGAGAAGTATGAGATACAAAGCAGGATATAACCGTGAGGGGGATTATGAGCATTTCGTGGTGGAGGAACCGAAGCCGCTGCTGGAGTGGCTGCTGGAGAATGTGCCGCAGTCGAAGTCGAAGATCAAGGCGACACTACAGGGCCGGGGCATCAAGGTGAACGGCAAGACCGTGTCGCAGTTTGACTTCCCCCTGGAGCAGGGGATGAAGATCGCCGTGTCGAAGACCAAGCGCAACCAGCAGGGCTTCAAGAGCCGCTGGGTGAAGATCGTCTACGAAGACCGCTGGCTGATCGTGGTGGAGAAGGCCGAGGGCATCCTCTCGATGGCGGGCGGACACTCGACGCTGAACGTGAAGACGGTGCTCGACGACTATTTCAAGAAGTCGCGCCAGAAGTGTACGGCCCACGTGGTGCATCGGCTGGACCGTGACACGAGCGGCCTGATGGTGTATGCCAAGGATATGGAGACGGAGCAGATCCTGGAGCACAACTGGCACGACATCGTCTACGACCGCCGCTATGTGGCTGTCTGCTCCGGCGAGATGATGCAGGACGACGGCACCATCGAGAACTGGCTGAAGGATAACAAGGCATACGTTACTTTTTCCTCACCCGTTGACAATGGGGGCAAGTATGCCATCACCCACTGGCACGTGCTCGACCGCACGGCGGAACACTCCTTGGTGGAGTTCAAGTTGGAGACGGGACGCAAGAATCAGATCCGCGTCCACGCCGCCGATATGGGCCATCCCGTCTGCGGCGATCCCAAATATGGCAATGGCGACGACCCGATCCATCGTCTCTGCCTGCATGCCTGGCTGCTCTGCTTCCATCATCCCGTGACGGGTGAGCCGATGGAGTTCGAAACTCCTGTTCCTACTGCATTTAGAAAATTGTTCAAATAATGGGAAACTTAGGATATTACTTGTTCATCCTGGCCGCTATCATCGTCGCCTTCCTGATCATCAAGAGGGTGGTGAGTTGCTTCGTGCGGTCGGTAGTGCTGATCGTACTGGCAGCCGTGCTGGGCTATATCTACTGGATGTATCTTAGATAGGAGTCAGGAGGTCTCTTCGGCGAAAAGGGTGTCGAAGCGCTCACGCAACTGAGGCGGGTTGGCAATCAATTGGCGCAACTCGTTGAGATTACGCTCATTGGGTGACTTTGGTAGCCAAAGGCGAATGTAACCGTTGACCGAATACTTCTCGTTCATGTGTTCCAGGAAGCGCTTCCAGTGCCCTTCCGTATCCAGTTCCGGATAATGGCTGAGCCCATATTGGATGGTACGGCGGATAACGGTGTCCACATCGATGTCCCTGTCGGCCTCGGCCACAATCTTGCCATAGAGGCTTCTGGGTGCCCGGCTGGCTGAGGCCCGATGATCCTCGACGGCCTCCTTCATAATCTTGATCTGCTCGGACGTGAACCAGCGCTTCAAGCGGGCGTCGGAAGCGAGTATCTTGCCGCCCGTGATATGGTGGACCGCCCGGGGACCTAACATCCCTAAGTCGTGATAGGCCGCAATGGTGTAGGCCATATTGATATCGGCACCGGTTGTCTTCACCAGATCGAGTGAACGGCGGATGACACGGGTCACGTGTTCCAGGTTGTGGGCACGGTCGAATGCTGCGTATTGAGGCAGTATCTTGGTTTCGATAAACTCCACCAAATCGAGGCTTGGGCTATTGGCAATCATAAAAAAACATTGAATTTGTTTGCAAATATACAATTTTATCCGTACTTTTGCAAGAAAATTCGAGAAAAGATGATGGAAGAAGCCAAAATAAAGACGGATTCGCTGAAGGCGTGGCTGCTGGCAGCCCGTCCGAAGACGCTGACGGGAGCGGCCGTCCCCGTGATGATAGGTGTGGCACTGGCCTATATCGATGCCCAGCCGATTTCGCAAGAGTGGGGGGAGGAGGTGTTCAGTTGGCTGGCCGCGGCCCTGTGCTTCCTGTTTGCCTTCGTGATGCAGATTGATGCCAACTTCATCAACGACTTCTTCGATTTCGCTAACGGCACGGACAACACGGAGACGCGCCTGGGGCCTCGCCGGGCTTGTGCGCAGGGCTGGGTGAAACTCGACTCTATGAAGAAGGCTATCGCTGCCACCACCTGTCTGGCCTGTGTCATCGGGCTGCCCTTGGTCTGGTATGGCGGCCTGGAGATGATCCTGATCGGGGCTCTCTGCGTGGTCTTCTGTTTCCTCTATACGACCCACCTTTCCTATATGGGACTGGGCGACGTGCTGGTGCTGGTGTTCTTCGGTATCGTGCCTGTCTGCATCACCTACTATGTGCAGTTGCATACCGTGACTTGGCAGGTGTTCCTGTCCTCACTGGCCTGCGGACTAGTGATCGATGCGCTGCTGATCGTGAACAACTTCCGCGACAGAGATACCGATCGCGAGGCGGGCAAGAACACGCTTATCGTCAGGATGGGTGAGCGGGCCGGACTGCAACTCTATCTCGGCGTCGGCATCGGGGCGCTGATCTTAGGCGGCACGTTCTGGATGAACGGCCATCCGCTGGCCTTCTTCCTGCCGTTCATCTACTTCATCCTCCACGTATTTACCTATCTGAAGATCAAGCGTATAGAGAGAGGAAAAGCGCTGAATCTCTGCTTGGGAGAAACAGCGCGTAATATCTTTGTCTACGGTCTCTGCGTAGCAATCGGCCTCTTGCTGGTCTAATTGAAGAATCGCCAGGAAACGCCCAGGTGCAGCACCGACCCGTTGGTGGGGTAGTGTGGCGTCAGGAATTTCTTGTGGTTGCCCGAACCGTTGAGCGCATTCGTCATCGCTACGAAGAAGCGCACGCCCTTGAGTACCATATTGGCATAGACGTCGACGAAGGGATATTCGCCCAGTTCGACGCGGCTCTCCTCGTTCTGCTGGACGGCAAACTGGTTGATCATCGGGCAGAAGTCGGGGGCATAGTACTTCGTGAACCAAGTCGCGTCGGCGCCCAGTTCCACGCCCAGCACACCGGCAATCTTGAACTTCAAGTAGAGGTTCGTAAACAGGTTGAGCGTCGGCAGGGGCAGCACGTCCTTGTTGCTGGAGTTCTGATAGGTCACCACGTTCTCCCAGTTGAGCGGCCCCAGACGGAAGTTCTGGTGCAGTTGGGCCGTCAGCAGGTTGATGTTACCCGACTCCTGATAGACGCCGGCTGTCATCTCCGTGCGTCCCGACGTGGTGGCCAGGTAGTTCATACCGAAGTAGGTGTAGTTCTGTATCTCCTCGATGGCCAGTCGCAGCCGGGTATTCGTCTTGTCGTAGGAGAAGATGCCCTCGATGCGGGTACGGGTCTCCTTCGAGAGGTCGTTGTCCCACCAGAGGTTGGCAGCGTGATACTTGCGCTGATAGAAGGTGGGGTTCAGACGATGGAAGTAGGCGTGGGCTGCCAGGCGTACGGTATCGCCGAAGAGGGGGAAGTTGAGGTCGGTGTTGAAGTTGAGTTTCAACTGGCCCGCATCCTCACCCGCCAGCCAGAACTCGCCCAGCAGGTTGAAGTGGAGCGTCTGCCCCTGCGTCTTGCTGAGTTGTCCGCCCACGCTGACGTTGTGTTCCGTCCACGTCTGCTGATAGGGCAGCAGGTCGGCGGTGTCGGGCATCTCGTATCGCCGGTATTCGTGGGTGACAAAGCCTTTTAGGCCCGCCTTCATATACTTATTGAAGCCTTCGAGCAGTGCCAGGCCGAAGGTGTTCTTCACCTGCACGTGCTTGGTCTCGTCGATGATCGAGTCGCCTCTCAGGTTGTCGTAGAACTGGTCATAGTAATAGCCCGACGGGGTCGAGTAGGCCAGGTAACTGCGCTTGTAGTTGTTCAGTTCGAGGGTGTGGATGATGCTCGTCACGGGCACGTACTCCTTCTTCATCGTGGCGTCGATGGAGTCCTCGATCTCCTTGGCCCTGATGCTGTCAAGCATCGCCTGGTCGTCGATCTTGATGCGGGTGGTGTCGGCTGCCAGTTCGTCGGCGTGCTCCTTGGGTGGCTCTATGCCTGCGATGGCGGCTCCCTCAGGACGGCCCATCGGTGCACCTATCGGTCGGCCTTTCAGTTTCTTGTCCTTTAGGTCGCCCTTGTCTGTCTGCTCCTCCTTCTCCTTCTTCGAGGCCTCGGCAAACTGGCGGGCCTTGAGTTCCTCTTCCGTCATCGGCACCTTGCGATAGAAACCGATGTTGTAGCGATGGCTCAGGAACACGTGCTGGTTGTCGTTGCGGTTCCAGTTCTGCGAGAGCACGGTGGGGATTTCGTTGTCAGAGAAACTGACAGTCTGTGCCTCGGGGTGGGTGATGTACTCATCGTCGGTGATACCGCCGTTCTCCGCCGCCTTCTGGTGGTTGGTGGAGAGGATGAAGTGCATATTGTAGCGGTCGCCCAGGTAGGAGGCGTAGAGCGTGCCGTTGAAGTGGGAGACGCTCTGGTTGCTGAAGTAGCCACGGGCATACTGGTAGTTGGTCTCGAAGCCCACGCCCAACTGCTTGTTTACGTTGACGCAGAACTTGGCGGCGATGTGGTCTTCACCGTTCGTCTTGTCGCCGCAGTTGTCATAGTCGATGTAGGTGAGCGGCGAGAGGGTGTTGGTGAAGAGCAACTCGTCGGGTTGCTTCAGGAAGAAACTATAGGGATCGGTGAAGATGAACGAACTGCTCTCCTTGCGGTCGATGAAGATGCGGTTCTGACGGGCGGAGTAGTTGTTGCCGATGGTGTTGTACTCGCTGTGGAAGCCCGTGACGAACGTCTTGTTCATATAGAGGTGGGGCAGGGTGTCGGGCGACGAGGGGATCAGGTTGCCGAACTTCCTGTCGACCGTCCACACCTTCAGGCCCTTGGGAATCTCCTTGTTCTTGCTGGTGGTGTCGTTGTTGTGTACGTTGAAGTTCTGGTTCCGCTTCGATACGTTGCCCTCCTCGTCGATCTGGTTAAAGGTGTCCTGCGCCCTGACAATCTGGGTTGTCAGCAGCATCAGGCAGAGGATGGTGAGAAGTCTGTTCATACCTTATTTCATCATTCGCAACGACGACTCGGCTATCTTGACCACCATTGAGCAGAGGATGATATACAGCCCCAGCATGTGCTTCTCCTCGTTCTTCTGGAGGAAGAAGATGACGCCGACGATGGCTCCGATCATAAAGATGATGTTGAGCCAGTTGCGAATCTGGTCTTTGCTCATAGCCTATTTCTTGTCGTTCAGCAGTGAATCGAACTTCTTGAAGATGAAGTCCTTTCGGTCGATGGTCTTGCGGCGGAACTTGCCTGAAATGGGCAGCAGTTTGGTGTGCTTCTTGTTCACGCAGTACTTGTCGGTGATCCACTCCTCTGCCGTGTATTTCTGCGGGTCTCTTTCGAGGTCGTAGAGGTAGACGATGCGGCTCAGCGACACCTTTGCCTGGCCGTCGGTGCAGTCGCAGATAATCTGGTAGTTGAACTGCGTACGGTCAAGTGAGAGGGCGACGTTCTTGAAGACCAGCCACTCTTGGAAGGTAGCGCCTATCTGGTGGTTCACCGAGTCCTTGATGGCTACGACGCTCTTCCCCATCTGGTTGGCTTCCGTGGTCATCTTGGTGATCTGGGCGAGCAGGATGCGATAGATTTCGCTGGCCGACTTGCCTGGTGCCTGAATCGTCGTCTCGAAGCAGACCTTCCCGTCCTTCTCGGGCACGGCGTTCTCTACGAGATACTTGGCGTCGCGGTTCTCCTTCTGTACAGGCTCCTGTTCGATGCGTTCCCACGTGTTGTCCTGGGCGTTGGCCATCAGGGGCATTGCCATCAGCATGGCTATCAAAATCTTTTTCATATCGCGTTCTTATTTAAATTTCGGCGCAAAAGTACAAATTATTTTTCATTTACGGGCACGGATTACACGGATTAACACGGATTTTGTTATTTTTCACGTTTTACTTCAGTTCCAGTTCCTGTTGCAGCCGCAGGATTTCGTCACGATACTGGGCGGCCTGCAGGAAGTCGAGTTCCTTGGCGGCCTCCTTCATCAACTTGGTGCGCTCGGCGATGTACTTCTCCAGTTGCGGACGCGTCATGTGCTCCACGATCGGATCGCTGGTCGTCATACCGCCTGCACCGCCTGGCTCTGCGGCCATACCCACACGGCGCAGTTCCTTGATGTCGGCCCGCTCTTCCTTCTGCAAGGCACTGAAACTCAGGTTCTTCACGATCTGCTTTGGCGTGATGCCGTGTTCCTCGTTATACTTCAACTGCTTCATCCGTCGGCGCAGGGTCTCGTCGATGGTCAGTTGCATCGAGGCCGTGATGGTGTCGGCATACATGATCACCTTGCCATTCACGTTACGGGCGGCGCGTCCTGCCGTCTGGGTCAGGCTGCGGTGCGAGCGCAGGAAACCCTCCTTGTCGGCATCGAGGATGGCCACCAGCGATACTTCGGGCAGGTCGAGACCCTCGCGCAGCAGGTTCACGCCGACGAGGACGTCGTAGACGCCCTGCCGCAAGTCGCCGAGTATTTTCACGCGGTCGAGCGTCGCCACGTCGCTGTGGATATAGGCCGTGTTCACGCCGTGGTTCAGCAGATACTCGCTCAGTTCCTCGGCCATTCGCTTGGTGAGGGTGGTCACAAGCACACGCTCCCCGCGATGGCTGCGGGTCAGGATCTCGTCCATCAGGTCGTCTATCTGGTGTTCACTCGGGCGCACCTCTATCTCTGGATCCAGCAGGCCCGTCGGGCGGATCACCTGCTCCACGACGATGCCCTCGGCCTCCGCTAGTTCGTACTCGGCGGGCGTGGCGCTGACGTAGATCACCTGATTAATCTGCTCGTGGAACTCGTCGAACGTCAGCGGGCGGTTATCGAAGGCGGCGGGCAGGCGGAAACCGTACTCCACGAGGTTGGTCTTACGGGCCCTGTCACCGCCGTACATCGCCCGGATCTGCGGCACGCTGACGTGGCTCTCGTCGATGATGAGCAGATAGTCGTCGGGGAAGAAGTCGAACAGGCAGTAAGGCCGCTCGCCGGCCTGCCGCCCGTCGAAGTAGCGGCTGTAGTTCTCGATGCCTGAGCAGTGGCCCAGTTCCTTGATCATCTCCATATCGTACTCCACGCGCTCCTTGATGCGCTGCGCCTTGATGGGGTCGCCCATCTCCTCGAAGAAGGCCACCTGCTTCATCAGGTCGTCCTGGATGTTGCGGATGGCGATGTTGGTCTGCTCCTGCGAGGTCATAAAGAGGTTGGCGGGATAGAGTTTGTACTCCTCGAAGCGGGCCAGACGGTCGAAGGTGACGGCATCCACCTCCTCGATGGCGTCGATCTCGTCGTCCCAGAAAGTGACGCGTAGCACCACCTCCGAGTAGGCCATAAAGACATCCACCGTGTCGCCCTTCACGCGGAAGTTGCCGCGTTGCAGGTCGATGTCGTTGCGGACGTAGAGAGCGCTGACCAAGTTTCTTAACAGCACGTTGCGATCCAGTTTCTGCCCGACGTGCAGGGTGATGACATTCTCCTGCAACGCCACGGGGCTGCCCATACCGTAGATACATGAAACTGATGATACAACGACGATGTCGTTTCTGCCTGACAATAAGTTAGATACGGCAGAGAGCCTCAGACGGTCTATCTCGTCGTTGATGGCCAGGTCTTTCTCGATATAGGTGTCGCTGGAGGGCAGATAGGCCTCCGGCTGGTAGTAGTCGTAATAACTGACATAATAGTCGACGGCGTTCTGGGGGAAGAAGCCTTTCATCTCGTCGTAGAGTTGGGCAGCCAGCGTCTTGTTGTGGCTCAGGATGAGGGTAGGGCGGTTCACGTTGGCGATGACGTTGGCCATCGTGAACGTCTTGCCCGACCCGGTCACGCCCAGCAACACCTGCGATTGGTCGCCCCGCCGCAGTCCTTCCGTCAGTTCGCGGATGGCCTCCGGCTGGTCGCCCGTCGGCTTGTAGGGGGATGTTAGTATAAATTCGCTCATAACAAAGTGCAAAGGTACGAAAAAAGCCACAGATTACACAGATTTTCACTGATTAATTCTGTGAAAAACTAAAAATTCTGTGAAAATCTGAAAATTCTGTGAAAATCTGTGTAATCTGTGGCTAAAAATCACTAACTTTGCACCCCGATATGAAGAAATGTATCATAATAGGTTCGTGCGCATTGCTGCTTTTGAGCAGTTGTGCCGGAGAATTCAACAAGGTCTATAAGTCGACGGACTATGCCTACAAGTATGAGTACGCCAAGGAGGCTTTCGCGCAGGGCAAGTTCCAGCGCGCTTCTTCCCTGTTGGAGGAACTCGTCACGATGAAGAAGGGTTCCGAGGACGCACAGGAGTGCCTCTATATGCTCGGTATGGCGCAGTACTGTAACCGCGACTACGAGGCTGCCTCTGCCACGTTCAAGAAGTACGGCAGCAGTTATCCCCGTGGCAACTATGCGGAGTCGGCTGCCTTCTACGTGGGCCAGTCGCTCTACGAGAGTGCCCCCGAGCCTCGCCTGGACCAGACGCCCACCATTGGCGCCATCAATGCCTATCAGCAGTTCCTCGACCTCTTCCCCGACTCCAAGTTGCGCCCAGAGGCCCAGAAGCGGCTCTATGAGTTGCAGGACAAGTTGATTATGAAGGAGTTCCTCTCGGCTGAACTCTACTTCAACCTGGGCGGCTACTTCGGCAACGTCAACAAGAACGACGAGAGCAACTATACCAGTTGCATCATCACGGCTCAGAATGCGCTGAAGACCTATCCCTTCTGCAAGATTCGCGAGCAGTTCGCCCTGCTGATCATGAAGAGCAAGTTCGAACTGGCCGAAAACTCGACGGAGGAGAGGCGGCTGGACCGCTATCGCGATGCCGAGGATGAGTGCTATGGCTTCATCAACGAGTATCCCGACTCGAAGAACGTGCGCCTGGCCGAGAAATATATCGCCAAGTGCAAGAAGGTGGTGAAAGATTGAGAAATTGAGAGATTGAGAAATTGAGTAATTAAAATAGAATATGGATTACAAGAAATCAAAAGCACCGGTTAATACCGTGACCCGTAACATTATGGACCTCTGTCGTGATACCGACAATATCTACGAGAGTGTGGCCATCATCGCCAAGCGTGCCAATCAGATCAGCCTCCAGATCAAGGAGGACCTGTCGAAGAAACTCGCTGAGTTCGCTTCCTACAACGATTCGCTGGAGGAGGTGTTCGAGAATCGCGAGCAGATAGAGATCTCACGCTATTATGAGAAACTGCCGAAGGCCACGCTGCTGGCTACGCAGGAGTTCGTTGAGGATAAGGTCTACTGGCGTGATCCCGCCCGTGACGTTCAGAATGTGGAGAACTGATGTGGCAGCGTAAACAGACCCTTTTCCTGATGGCGGCCATTATCCTGACCGTCATCTGTCTTTGTATGCAGATAGGTGCCTTCCATGCTGCTGGTATGGACGTGGCCAGGGTCTACAACCTCTGGTTCACCGACCCGCTGGGCAAGCACCACTTCGACGTTTGGCCGCTCTTGGCTATCCTGCTGCCGACGGCTGCGCTGGGCACCTATACCATATTTATATATAGGAACCGCAAGATGCAGGCCCTGTTCTGTGCGCTCAATGCCCTGCTCATCGTGGGCTGGTATGTCTGCTTCTTCGTCGTGTCGCAGATGGTAGGCGACAAGTCGTGGGGTGCCGTCAGTTTCCAGCCTTCGTGGCCTGCCGTGCTGCCGGCCATCGCCCTGATCTTCTACCTGATGGCCCGACGCGCCATCCAGGCCGATGAAAAGTTAGTGAGATCGCTCGACAGAATCCGCTGATACAAAAGAAGGCATCCCAATCAGGATGCCTTCTTTTGTATCAGCGGGATGCCCTTCTTCATACCAGGTGTAGGCTGATGGCCTTGCGGACGAGCGAGGCTATGTTCGGACAGCCTAACTTCTGCCGCAGCGACTTCGTGTAACTGTGCACCGTCTCGAACCCGAGACACAACTGCTCTGCAATCTCCTTGATCGTGCGGCCCTCCACCACGAGGCGCAGCACTTCGCGTTCCCGCTGGGTCAACTCTGGCGCAGCCTCCCTGCTGTTCATCAGCAGCGCCTTGGCTTCCTTGCAGACGTAGGTGCCGCCAGCGGCCACGGTGTCGATGCCCAGTATCAGTTCCTCGCGGTCGGCACTCTTCAGGATATAGCCTTCGGCCCCATTGTCGAGGGCACGCTGGATGACGGCGGCCTCGGCATACATTGTCAGGATCAGGATGCGCAGTCTGGGCTGGGCAGCCTTCAGCGTGGGGATGGCGTCGATGCCGTCGCCATCGGGCATACCGATGTCGAGCAGCAGCAGGTCGGGCTGGTGCTGGGTTATCAGTTCCTGAGCCTCGGCAAGCGTCCTTGCCAAGCCGCTGCAGATGTAGTGAGGAGGCAGCAGTCGTGCGATGCCTTCTGTCACAACCCGATGGTTGTCGGCGATGATCAACTTCGTCATTCGTTGGTTGATATGATGATTCGGCTGCAAAGTTACGAATAATATTTGAATCCGTCAACCCCCCAATTGGGGGTTTTTGCTATCTTCGCCTATCTCGATGTTGATTTCCGTGCCTTTTCCGGCCTCAGAATAGATGTCCATACGCCCGCCGAGGGCCTTTACACGCTCTTGGATGTTGTTTAGACCGCTGCCTTCGGAGGCCGACTGGGGCTGCAGGCCGTTGCCGTCGTCCCTGACGTTGACCACGCTCAGCCCCTCGTCCACCATCAGTTGCACGTGGATATGCTCGGCGCCGCTGCTCTTCACGGCGTTGTTCACCAGTTCGTAGACGATGCAGTAGAGGGCTTCTTCGTGGGCGATGTGACGCTCCTCGCCCGTAAACGAGAAACTGACGCCTCGCAGCGTCTGGCAGAAGTCGCGCAGGGCGATGCGCAGGCCGTAGCGCGACAGCGAATCGGGCAGCAGGTGGTGGCTCACGTTGCGCATCTCGCGGATGGCCTCGTCGACCAACAATACCACGTTCTCCCCCTTTGAGGAGGAGTCAGCGGGGGTGATATTCTGCTTGATTGCCGTCAGCGTGCCGCCCAGGCGGTCGTGCAGGTCGCGGGCTATCCTCACCCGCTCGGCTATCTCGCCGTCGAGGCGGGCCTGTACGAGGGCCGTCCGTCGCCTCAGGCGGATGCCCAGCCACAGCAGACAGAAGGTGATGGCCGTCAGCAGCAGCACCAGCGCTGTCAGGATGCCGCCCCACAGATACCACCGCTTCTCGCGCGTCAACTGGGCGATCTCGGCTTCCTTCTTCTTCGTCTCGTAGAGCACTTCCATCTGCGAGAGGCCGCTCTGGTAGTGGCTGGTGGCGAATTGCTCCATCGTCGCGCGTACCTTCTTAATATATCTGGAGGCCTCGTCGAGATTGCCCAGTCGCAGATAGATGATGGCGAGCATCTCGAAGCAGCCCACGTCGCCGGAGGTCACGTCCTCGTCGTTCTCGTGAACCGACTTCAGGCCGTATGCCAGTGCCTGCTGCCAGTGGCCCTCCTTCATCTCGATCATCGTGGCGGCGGCGTAGATGTCGCAGCGCACCTCGCTCATCATCTCGCCCTCGGCATAGGTCAGCGCCTCCTCGGCGTAGGCCCTTGCCTTGCGCAGGTCCTCGTGGCCGCTCATCAGGTGGAGTTTCACCAGCGAGGCCAGCACCTCCGGATAGTCGTTCGTCTCCTCGTCGCGGTGGGCGCGATAGTAGGCGTAGGCCGGGCCTATCGTCTCACGGGCCTTCTCGTAGTCGCCCTCGTTGAGATACACCTTCACCAGTCCCTTGCGGGGCAGGGCCATCATCAGCGAGTCTTTCGATGCCGTGCCCTTGTCGATGGCCTGCAGATAGTGGGCCTTGGCCTTCTCGTTGTTGCCCATTGAGAAGTAGAGTTCGGCCACGTTGTGGTGCAGGATGGTCTGCGACTCCAGCCAGCCGTGCTTCTCGAAGATGGGCAGCGCCTTCTGGTAGTACTCGATGGCCAGCAGCGCCTTGTCCTGAATATTGTAGAGGTTGCCCAGCGAGCCGTAGAGTTGCGACAGGTTGTCGTCGATGTCGCTCTCCGTGTAGCGCTTGTCGCCCTTCATCGAGTCGGTGACGGCCAGTGCCCAGAGGAAGTAGCGCTCGGCTGGCTCATAGTCGTCCTGCCCGTAGTGCTGTAGGCCCAGGTGGTTGAGCGCGTTCTGCCTCATATTCTTCGCGTCCATCTTGTAACTCAGGTCGAGCATCTTATGGCAGTAGTAGTCGTGCTTCTTGGAGTCCTTGCCCAGGGTGCCGCGCACGATGATGTAGTAGCATCCCATCCGCTCCTTGTCCGAGAGCGGCTGCTTCGAGTTAAGCACCTGTTCAGCCGAGTCCACCTTCGCGTTTCGGTGGTCTGTGTAGGCCATTGCCGCGCTGAGGCTCATCAGCAGGGCGGCCGTCATTATCATTCTCCTTTGCTTCATTTTGCAAAGTTACGCATTTTTTTCTGAACTACCAAATAATTGGTTTATTTTCCGCCTTCCAGTCGTGCGAGGCATCCCTTTTGTTCGTGGAGATGCCTTCTACGACTGTTGGGAATGCCTTCTACGACTGATGGAAAGCATCCCTTACTGGGTATAGGGATGCTTTGCACAAGGTGTAACCCCTATCTAAGCAGGGTGTTTAGGCCGTCTAAACTACCTTGCGCCTATACGCAAAACACCTTGCGGCTATACCCAAAATACCTTGCGCCTATACCCAAAATGGAAGCCGCTCCCTGAGGCGGGTGCAGGATAGGTGCAGGATGGTAGCGCGATTTTTGGTCATCCTGCACCAAGCATCGGTGCTGACAGTCAGAGAGTTACAGGCGTAGGTAGCACTTGCAGCGCGATTTCGTTTTTGTTATTCGTCGTATAGAGCGTTTTTGCAATAGAAAAACCCCCAATTGGGGGCTTGTGTATGTCATTTATTATTCTTAACTTTGTCGCCGAATAGTAGATTCTAACCATTAATTAAAAAATAAAGCGTATGAAGAGACTTATTTTGATGCTCATCGTGGCTGTGGCCTTCGCCGCAAATGCCGATGCACAGGGCTGGTTGAAGAAACTTGGCGAGAAGGCAGTGGATGCCGGAAAGCGTGCCGTAGAGCGTAAAGTAGAAAACAAGGCTGACCGCGTTGCCAGCGATGCCTCCGATACCGTGCTCGACGGCAAGAAGTCCAAGAAGGGCAAGAGTTCGAAGTCGGACGATGCAGACTATGAGGATGAGGAGGTTGAGGATACCTACGATCCCCAGGCAGGTGCTGCCAAGAGCGACTTCGTGCGTGGCGGTATCATCATGTTCGAGGACAATATGCAGGGCGAGCAAGTCGGTGAGTTCCCCTCTAAGTGGGATCTCGTTCGCGGTAATGCCGAGATTGCAACCATACAGGGTCAGAAGTGTATCGCCCTTATTGATGGCGACGGATGGATTACCCCGTTGGTGAAGGGTGGCATCAAAAATTATCTGGGTGATGTCTTCACTGTGGAGTATGACATGCTCTACGATGACCGTGCCAAGGACGGTGCACCCAACATTGAGATTGACTTTATGCACGAGACCGAGCGACACGACAATGAAATCTTTACTGTTTACTACTATATGGGCTATGACAAGCAGACGATTGACTGTAGTTATGTACGTCCCACTGCTGAAGGATGGACACATAAAGAAGGTTCTACGTCGGCCCACGATTGTTGTGTCATCAACGATGGCCGCTGGCATCACTTCGCCCTGTCGTTCAACAAGCGTGCCCTCAAGTTCTACGTCGATGGCAAGCGCGTGGTCAACGTGCCAAGCGTCAAGGCTGGTGCAGGCTGGATGACGATATGGTCAGGTCACAAGAATGAGCGCCCCACCTACGTGAAGAACGTGGTGATTGCCAAGGGTGCAGTAGATCTCTACGAGCGTCAGGAGACTGATATCGACGCTAAGGTTGCTGCCGTTGAGAAGGCCATTGCCGAGACGGGTAAGTTCGTGACCAACAACATTCTCTTCGAGACGGGCAAGGCGACGCTCAAGCCAGAGTCGATGACGGAGATTCAGAAGGTGGCTGAGTATATGAAGAAGAACCCGACGGTTCGCTTCGAGGTGCAGGGCCATACCGACAACCAAGGCTCCGACGCCATCAACGACCCGCTCTCCCAGCAGCGTGCTGAGGCGGTGGTCAAGGCCCTCGAGGGTCTCGGGTGCGACGGCTTCAACCTCCGCGCTGTCGGCAAGGGCTCTCACGAGCCTGTGGCTGACAACAAGACTGACGAAGGCCGCGCCAAGAATCGCCGGGTGGAGTTTATTAAGAAATAAACGTTGATTTCATCAGATAGTTGAAAACTAAAGTTGATAAATATAGATCTTAACCCCGTGTATGGAGGCCCTTTCGGCCTCCTGCACATTTAATTATAAGGTACGTGTACATTATTATATTAACAAAAATGAAATCATTATGAGAAAGATCTACTTAGCATTCATTGGAGTAGTGCTGGCTACGACGGCCAGCGCACAGGATTTCTATTCACAGGCAGGCTATCAACTTGACAGCCTCTATTCTGTAGGCGCCACTGGCGAGCGATTGTCGAAAACGGTCAACGAATATGACGCGCAGGGTAGGGCAACGGTCGATTACGGCTACACCTACGTGGGAGGCGTTGAGACGCTCTCCACCAAGGGAGTGGCGAACTACGACGATCAGGGTAGATCTGTCAAGATTGAGGAGTTCGAATATCAGAATGGCGAATTTGTATTGACAGGCTATACGGAAAACAGCGAGTTCGATGCAGAGAAGCGTCCGACCGTGATGACTGAATATGGCATTGACGACGAGAATCCTGCTGCCGGTATTCAGTTGCTGAGCAAGACTGTCATCACGAAGTATAACGGGCTGAACCCGGAGGATATGGAACTCTACGCGTGGAACGGCGCAGGCTGGGATCTCTATGCCACAGGCCATTCTGACTACAATGCACAGGGCTTGCTCGTCAAGACGACCACATCAATGTCGATTATGGGAATGACCTATGCCACAACGATCACGATGGAGTACGACGATCACTGGCAGATCGTGAAGTCGGTGACGGAATCAGGCTTTGGTATGAACACTGTGCAGGAGTACGTGAACAGTTATGATGCCAACGGTAACCTGATCAAGCAGACTACCAGCACAATGGGCGTGGAGGTCACCATGTTCCTCTTCTGGTCGAAGGGCGGTACGACTGGTTTGCTGAAGCAACTGCTCGATGAGTCCTCTTCTGCCTACTACGACCTTAATGGCCGCCGCTTGAACGGCAAGCCGCAGCAGAAGGGCATCTATGTCCACCAAGGCAAAACCGTTGTTATCAGATAGTTTTTTTGTTGTTAAACATAGTTCGCCCTGGCATCACGAGATGTCGGGGCGAATTGTGATTAGTAGTTACACCTTATTATATATATAGCAGGGTGGCATAAAAAAGTGCAGGAGGCCGAAAGGGCCTCCATTTTTGGTATTGCGTATATGGGGATTTTAGGCATCTATTGCCAGGAAGTAGCCGAGGCGGTAGAGGCTGAAGAGACGTAGGACGGGGTGGCTGCTGCAGAGGTTGCGGCGGATGAGGGAACCGAAGAGGCGGTGGAAGAGACGGATGATGGAGAGAATCAGCGGGATGTGGATGCCCTCGATGAGGGTCAGCATACGGGAGTAGCCGCGCAACTCCTGACGGAAGTGGTGGAGGGTGCGCAGATTACGCTCCGTCTTCGCGATATAGTCGGGATTGGTCTCGAAGGTTGTCATCGTCACGGGGTTGTCGATGTGGGTGACGGGTATTCCCTTCTGTTTCAGATGCTTGCCGAAGAGCACGTCCTCATAGCCGCTCTTCGTGAATCGCTCGTCGAAGGGACACTGCTCGAAGGAAGCCCTGTCTATCAGGAAGTTCGTAGAACGGAATTCCTGATATCTGTTCTGCTGCCGCCTGTCTGCGGAATGTAATGGCTCCGCTTCCTTCTCGTAGATATATCGTAGATTCGACTTTAGACTGTCGTTGCTGACGATGCTGATGCCGCCGTTGATGACACCCTCGCCAGAGTTTTGCAGGTAGTTGCGCAGAAACGGATCGTCGGGGATGCAGATATCGGCATCGAGGAACAGCATCCATTTGTATCGGCTGCTGGCTCCCAGGAAATTGCGCGTTGCGGCACTGCCCGAATTACTGGCCTTGACGACATAGCGGCAATGGGGCAACAGATTGATGACCTCGTTCGCACGGATGCTCTCCTTGTCGGGCGAGGCATCATCGGCCACGATGATCTCGTAGTCGATGCCCAAAGCCTGGGCCTGTCTCTGCAGGTCCTTCACCTGATCCACGCATACATTATTATAATTAGGGATCAGGATAGACAACTCGTTTTTGGCGAAACCAGTCATAAATCGAGGGGCAAAATTAGGCATTTTCTCCCAAATATCCTACACAGAAGCCCCAAAAAACGTTAAATATCTCTCTGGTAATCATAATTTTCAATTATCAACTCCCAATTCTCAATTAAAGTTTGTACCTTTGCACCCGCTTTTACGAGTTAAGAGCACGAAATTCAATATTAAACATTAAAAAACAAAAGATTAAATTATGGCAACAAAGATCAGATTGCAGCGCGGTGGCCGTAAGGGCTATGCTTTCTACAGCATCGTAATCGCCGACGCTCGTGCACCACGTGATGGTAGATTTACTGAGAAGATTGGTACTTACAACCCCAACACCAATCCTGCCACAGTAGACTTGAATTTCGACCGTGCACTCTATTGGGTTGAGACTGGTGCCCAGCCCACAGACACAGTACGTAACATCCTGAGCCGTGAGGGCGTCTACCTGATGAAGCACCTGCGTGGTGGCGTGAAGAAGGGCGCTTTCGACGAGGCTACTGCCCAGAAGAAGTTCGACGCCTGGAAGGCTGACAAGCAGAATGGCCTGAACAAGATCGCTGAGGCTGAGGCCAAGGCCAAGAAGGATGCTGCCGCCAATGCACTCAAGGCAGAGAAGGCCGTCAACGAGGCCATCGCCAAGAAGGTAGCCGACAAGAAGGCTGCTGAGGCTGCTGCCAAGGCTGAGGCAGAGGCTGCTGCTGCCGCCGCAGAGGCTCCCGCTGCTGAGGAAGCACCTGCTGAGGCTTAATTCTCAGGAGTGAAAAGTTAAAATGAAAAATGAAAAGTGAGGGCTGTGCCAAAGCGCAGCCCTTATTTTTTGCGCCAGAAATCAACGTATTGCTGGGCCACCTTCACGTAGTCGTGGTGGCGACGGACGTATTCCACGCTCTGGCGTTTCAGTTCAGGGATACGCTCTGGGTGCAGGATCAACTGCTCAAGTTCGTGATAGACACTCTCGTAGGTCGGCTCGACATTGATGATCGGACGCAGTTGGGTCTCATGGATGATCTCGTAGTTCTCAGGCTCGCCACCGCCGATGCAGATGATGCCCTTTGACATGGCCACGAGTGGATTCATCGACGGCGTGTAGGCATAGAGTTGGTCGAGAATGGCATCGGAGCCCTCCATCATCTGCTGATATTCCTCGAAGGGGACGGACTCCGCGACGACCAGTTTCATACGATGGCCGTACTTCTGGCGTATGTCCTCTGCGGCTTGCAGCATAATGTCAGTCCCCTTGTAGGCTGTGCGGGCGGTGTCGATACCGATGAAGATAACCACCTTCGACTTCTTGACGCGGTCTGTGGCGTAGTGGTCAGGCATCTTGATGGGCAGGGGGATGAAGCGGGTCTTGTCGGGGAAGTAACTGGCGTAGCACTTCTGATACTCATAGAGACAGGCGGGAATGCCGTCGCAGTCGGTCATCACCTCGCGGCAATAGTCGCCCTTGGGGGTATCGATCCATTCCTCAATGAACTTCCTGACCTGCGGCTCGTCCGTACGCATCTTGTCGCCCAGGTAGAAGTCGCCGTAGCGGAAGAGGCGCTTGTGGAGTCCGGCATCCACCCAGTACCAGTCGTAGCCGAAGGCTCCGATGAAGAGCCGTTTGTTGTGGCGGCGCAGGTAACGGTAGACACGTCGCTGCCAATGGGCCTTCAGCCAGATGAAGTCGGGATTGATCAACTGCACCACATCGTAGCCCCGCAGTCTGGGCAGCAACTGCAGCACCCGGAGCATATACCTGATGCCGCTGAACTTTGAGGTGGAATGACGTACGAGGTTGATGTCGCGCTGGTAGTTACGCCAGCCGTTGCCATCGGATACGACTGTCACCCGATGGCCTAATTGCCGCAGTCCTTCGGCGAGTGTGGCGTGCAGGTTGCTGTATTCACCTATCAGTAGTATTTTCATCTTTCTTTCTGTATGAGTGGTATGAGCCGCATCAGCAGACTGAGGCCCTTGGGGCTGTTCGTCATACGGCGGAACCACGTGTATTTCGTTGTGTAGTTATAGTCGGGTAGGGGGAAGAGTCCTTCGCGTCGCAGCCCTTCGATCTTGCGCTCCAGGTAGTGGCGCGAGTTGGTGAGCCGGATGATGTTGTAGAGATAGTCCATCGTCAGTTGGGCTATGCGCCGCTGGAGGGCGATGCGGTCGTTGTTGGGCAGGTGGTCAGTGAGTGCATTGAGTCGGCTGATGACCGTCCTGGCATCGCTAAGCCGTCTGATGGTGCTCCGCAGACTTGTCTGATGGGTGGCCGAGTCGGCATTCTCCCGATAGTAGTAGGCCTTGGCGGTAGTGGTATGGAGCGACTCGGCACGCAGCAGCAGTTGGGCCGTGAACTCCTCGTCCTCGCAATAGTAGATGCCGGGCGTGAACTGGAGGTCGCCCCGGATGGCCTGGCTGAAGAGATAGCAGCAGGCCGTGCCGTGAATGTTCTGGTTTCGCATCAGTTCTGAGCCGGTGGTAGGGCCTTGATCCTCATAGTTGAGGTCGGCCTTGGGCTGGTTGGTGAAGTCGTACATCACCATATCGGCATTGTTGAAGCGGGCGATGTCGAGGCAGTGCTCATACGGGGCCTGGAGCAGCCTGTCGTCGCTGTCGACCAGTTGGATGAATTTACCGCTGGCCATCGCCATTCCCATATTGCGGGCCGTACTGACACCGCCGTTGCCCTTGCGCAGGTAGATGATGTCGTCACCATACTTCAGCAGGTCGTTCATCGGACTGGTCTGCGAGCCATCGTCCACCACGATGATTTCCCGTTCGAAGTCGCGTATCGACAGGTTGAGGATGCTGTCGATACACTCGCAGAGCATATCGACGGGCTGGTTATAGTAGGTCAGTATGAAACTGACTAACGGTTTCTCCAGACTTTGTGTATAATCTTGTTTAGACTGCATAATCGTTTGATTCCTAGTAAGTCCAGCGTTATCGCCTTGAGCCTTGGTAAACCATTGAAGAGACTTGGGCTGACTGGCAGTTGGGGCAGGATGGGTGCATCGCCCGTCAACTCGCAGACATCCATCTGGATATTGAGCACGTGGAGGTAGTAAGTCTGAAAAGCCTTGTCGCGTCGCTGGCTCTTGCGGATGATGTCTACGTGGGGCTGCAGGAGCATTCTCAGGCCGTTGCCGTCAGCAGTGGCCGTGATGCCGTTGGGATTCTGGCAGTAGTGGTAGAGTCCCAGGTTGATGGTATAGAGCAGCCCGGCTTTCTGCAGCAGGAGCGGCATCGTATGCACATCCTCGAAAATAACGCCTACGGGGTATCTGACCTCGGCAAAGAGCGACCGCTTGTAGATCTTGTTCCAGGCATAGGTGTGCAGATAGCCCTGCGCCTCATACCAGTATTCCCTCATATTGCTGTAGGCCTTCTTTACAGGGAAGTTGAGCAGATACTGGCAGGGGGAGCCATAGTGAACATAGGCAGGATACTCCAAGATGTCGATCTCCTCATTGCCTTCGATCACCTGCATCAGCGGAGGGTAGGTGCCCTCCCCAAGATAGTCGTCTGAATCCACGAAGGTGATATACCTGCCCTTTGCTGCCTCGATGCCCGCATTTCTGGCATCGCTCAGGCCGCCGTTCGGCTTATGGATCACCCTGACGCGCGGGTCTCTTGCGGCCCATTCGTCACACAGTTGCGGACAGCGGTCCGGCGAGCCGTCATCCACGAGAATCACTTCCAGGTCGGCATAGTCCTGACCCACCACGCTCTCGATACATCTGTTGAGCGTAGCCTCGACGCGATAGACGGGTATGACGATACTCAGTTGGGCCATTTTCAGTCGATATTCGTAATTCTTGGTCGCAAAGTTACAAATTTATTTGTAAATTCGTAATAAAATGCGTGATTTTCCGTTTGAATTAAGTAAAAATATGGAAAAAGAGCGCGACGAGAACTATAGCCACGTGCTGAAATACACGGGTGTCTTCGGAGGCGTGCAGGGCTTGAACATCCTGGTGGGCCTTGTGCGCAATAAACTGGTGGCCGTACTTCTGGGGCCTGAAGGCATGGGGCTGGCATCGCTCTTCAACACAACGGTCAACTTCGTCTCTCAGGCCACGAACCTCGGCATCTCATTCAGTGCGGTGCGCCACATCTCAGAACGCTTCGACAAGGGCGACGAGGCACAGATCGTCCATTTCGTGAAGGTGGTGCGTGGCTGGTGCCTACTGACGGCCTTAATAGGTATGCTCATTTGTATCGCCATCGGCCCCTTCCTAAACAGTTCAACATTCAGTTGGGGTAACCACAGCCTCCATTTCATCCTGCTCTCGCCCGCTATCGGTATGCTTGCTATCACGGGTGGTGAGACGGCTATCTTGAAGGGCTTGCGCCGGCTGGGCTCACTGGCGATTATCCAAGTTGTATCGGTGGTGGCTGCACTGGTTATATCCGTGCCTGTCTACTATCTGTTCGGCCAGACGGGTATCGTGCCCGTAATTGTGATGATGGCCTTCGTGACGATGTGTATCACCTTGCGCCAGTCATTGCGTCTCTATCCGCTGACTCTGCGTGGGGCTCGCGGCATCTTGGGCGAGGGCATAGGTATGGTTCGCCTAGGAGTGGCCTTTACTTTGGCAGGTATTGTTGGGAGTGGGGCAGAGATGATCGTTCGTTCCTATCTGAACGTGGTGGGCAATCTCGATACCTTGGGACTCTATAATGCTGGCTATATGCTCACGATTACGTATGCCAGTATGGTGTTTTCTGCGATGGAAACCGACTATTTCCCACGCCTGTCTGCTGTCAACCAGAATGTAGAAGCCGCTAATCTGACAGTGAACCGCCAGATGGAGGTATCGCTGTTGATCCTGTCGCCGATGCTTGTAGTGCTGATCGTGATGCTGCCTGTGCTGATACCGCTGATGTTCAGCAGCCGTTTCCTGGCGATTGTGGGGATGGCCCAGGTGGCCACGCTGGCGATGTACTTCAAGGTGCTGACGCTGCCTGTGGCCTATATCACGCTGGCCAGAGGTAGCAGCCTGGCCTATCTCTTGCTCGAGACGGCATATTTCGTCGTGTTCGTGCTGTTGATAGTTGTCGGCTACGAGCACTGGGGACTGCTGGGTACGGGTATTGCCATTACAGTGGCCCATTTGTTCGACTATCTGATGATCAATGCCTTTGCGGCCATAAAATACGGTTACCGAATGTCGGTAACCGTAATCCGTCATGCGCTGGTTCAACTGTCGCTCGGCCTTCTGGCATATGTTGCCACCGTGATGCTCAGCGGATTGGCCTATTGGGTCGCAGGTCTGTTGCTGATGCTCGCCAGTACATTCTTCTCTCTGCACATCCTCCGTCAGAAGACGCATCTGTGGGAGGCACTGACTCGCCGGTTCCGCAGCGTGTTCAGAATCTGAAATCGAGTTCCAAGTCGACAAAATTGTAGTTGTGCTTACTGTCATTTAATACTTGAATTGAGCGATCGTTTACACGAGCATACTCGAAGTTAAGTTGGAGGTTCTTTGTGAAGAAGTAGTTAAGACCAACTTCGTACATAGTCTTTGCACGGTTCCACTCTTTGTTGTCGCGATAGGTTTGATAACGGGCCTTGGCATGAAGTTTAGACTTAACTACAGGTACGATACCGAATGCATACCAACCGTCGGCTTTATCGCCAAGGTCGAGATTTGCGCCCCATCCTTGGCTGTGCAGATACTCTGCGCGGAAAGTGTACTCGTCCTTATCGTATTCGGCAGAGAGGCAGTAGCGGTTTTTCCGAACGCTTTTCAGGGCGACAGAATTCTTGACACCAGAACCGTCGGTATAGGTTGCAGCAACTTCTCCATCGGTACCCGTCCATCCGAATGCACCAATGCGCAAACCCTGAATAGGCATTATCCATAGGCCACCGATGATATCTTTCTTGTTGTCTTGGTCCTTCGAGTTGATTCCTTCTCCGTTATAAACGCCAATTTGATAGTGCAGCAACTTACGACCATTTGCGTTAGGAATAATATCGCCGGAAAACTGGATTCCTATGTCACGACCGCCTGATGACTTCTCGCCTGTACGATCACCAAAACCTGAGAGTGCATTGATTACGTTAGCATACGAATACCAACCTTGAGTGATAGGGTGGGTGGGGTTCTCGAATGTGAAAGCGCGCTTAAATTGGCCTGCACGGATCTTAAACTCTGGGTATTTGCGCCATTCAGCATAAAGGTCTACCAACTGGACTGTTGGCTCGCCTGGACCTTTTAAGTTTGTTCCCTGAATCTGAGCGCGCCAATCAAAATCTCCAATCTTACCGTCTAAGATGAAACGTGCTAAACGAAGATTGAAAGTATTGGAATTGTTTTTCTCAAGTTCTCCATTGCTAACTTTATACGGATCCTGTCCTTGATACTGTAGCATGCCATAGCCGCTGAACTTGATGTTCTTCACCCAAGCAGGCACTTCTACCGTTGCCTTCTCCATAGCAGCCTCCACTTCAGCCACCTCTGCGACAGCCTCGTTGAGGGCTTCGTTTCCTGCACTGGCCTCTATTGTGGCCTCTGTCTCTGCATGAGCAGTGCCGACCATAGCGACGAGCATTGCGGTCAGCCAAGATAGTCTTTTGATTGTCATACGCGTCAATTCTGTTATAATTAGTATGGCGCAAAGATACGAATAAAATCTGATACGGCCAAATCTTTCCTCGTTATTTTTCACAACGTAACAAGAACTTATTTTCAATAACCAGCCATTAATTCTCAATAACCAGCCATTAATTCTCAATAACCAGCCATTAATTCTTAATAACCGATAGCCTCTATTACGGAAGACTCATAGCCTCAAAATACTCCGCTATTATCTCGTTGATTAACAGTTATTTATGAGGCGTAGCGGAGAAATTTGGGCTCATCCGTTAAATGCATCTATGACAATTTTTGAGAGTATATAGAAAGATGCCGGAAAATTCGTATCTTTGTGGTGG
>FLNX01004344.1_pt1 | contig 24368 bp, 16 predicted proteins | sample 1140341 | NCBI WGS metagenome assembly FLNX01 (sample SAMEA3878208, study PRJEB12797) | bioreactor metagenome | biome: Moose rumen | place: Sweden | collected 2011-10
GTTCTTTTGATGCTGATGATTGATAGTTTAACCGTCCTGGGCTATCATATAATTTTAAAGGCACTTGTCCGTTATTAAATAGTAAACAAAGCAAAATGCGATGAAACGGACATTTTTGATTCTTTTGACAATATTGATGATGGCTCCTGTTGCCACGAGCGCCCAGGAGACTGGGGCACTCTATAAACCCCTTTCGGTAGGATTCCAAGTGGGTGTGGGCGGTTTATTGCCCACAGGATCACTGGCCGATGAGTTCAAGGGATGCGCTCTTTTTACCGCTGGAATCAACCTTGACTATAACCGACTGAGGTTTAAGATTGACTTATCCTATGGCCAGCCATCGTTTAAGGACGACAACCCTTATGCTGTCATCGATGAACAGGGCCGCAATGCGCAACTGAACGCGACAGCCAATCCGTCACTGTTTGGCACAGCATTTCAACTGGGATACACCGTGTGGCACCAGGGCAGACTGTCCATAACATCCGTTGTGGGATTTGTCGCCAGCCGCCTGTCTTGGGACTTGAACCACATCAAGTATGAGAAAGACGATGAAGGCATTGAGCGACCCATAATCGATCATGTGACCAGTACCCACCATAACAATTTCAGTTGGGTGGTGGGTGTTGATTTTGACATCAAGTTGCACAGCAAACTCATTGACTACCCGACAGGAAACGGCAACCAGGCCCACTACACCTCATCGGTGCGCATATCCCCCTTTGTCACCCATGCCAAGTTCAACGACTTCAATCCCTCGGCCAGGGGATGCTGTGTGGGTGTTGCCCTCTCCTATGCCGGCCTGCTCCGAGCCCTGTCCAGCCCCAATTAAAACATGGGAATCACCGGCTTACAACTAATTTTAACACCCTTTTCTTGCTGGAAATCATTTCTTTGTTCTACTTTTGCCGCTGCAGATGAAACGTCTTTTCCTCATATTGGCTATCGCCGTGACCATGACGGCATTAACGGGCGCCAAGACGCACGCGGCACCGGCTGTGAACGACCCGCTCGACAACATCGAACTGCCATCGGTCCTGCAAAAGACCTTTGCCGGATACTACCACTTTGTTGAAGCCACGACAGGCGACACGGTGGCGATGATTGTCTTTAACCCCATCATCATCTATCCGCGTGAACGTTTCCGCAACAAGGCCGAGGAGAAATACTACTGGAAGACTGTGCGTGACATCAAGAAGACGTTGCCCTATGCCAAGCTCATCAGTTCAACACTGCTTGAGACCTATGAGTATATCGACACCTACCAGACCGAGAAACAAAAACAAGCCTACCTCAAGCGGTTTGAAAAAGAGCTTTTCAACCAATACAAGCCACAGATGAAGAAGATGACCAAGAGCCAGGGCAAGATGCTCATCAAGCTCATCAACCGTGAGACCAATCAGAGCAGTTACAGCATTGTCAAGGCCTTTCTGGGAACCTTCAGGGCAGGCTTCTGGCAGACATTCAGCAAATTCTTTGGTGCAAGCCTCAAGGCGGGCTATCACCCCAACAAGGATAAGCAGGATGCCATGGTGGAACGCATCTGTGTCCGCATTGAGCAAGGTGCGCTGTAACATCCACTCGGCACTGACGATGGGTAGAAATGCCACCACTTTCCCATCTTGTTTTGGCATTGTTGAAAAAATCCTGTTTTTTTGTTTAAAAACGGGCACCCTGTGTGTTATTAAAGCGTAAGCAACAATTTGACACATTGATGACGACAGACGCATTTAACCGACAAGCGACACAGTTCAGACGGCTGGCATTGCAGGCATCGACGGCAGCGGGGGCCGATGCCGACACTGCCGAGGACGTTGCCCAGGAGACGCTCCTGCGCTTGTGGCAGATGCGTGACGATCCCCGGCTCTACAATCCCGAGGGCTATGCCACGGTGATTGCACGCCACCTGACGCAGAACCAGCTGCGCCGCAAGCCGCCGCTCCCGCTCGACGAGCACCAGGCCGCCGACCTCACGGTCCCATCCCCGCTGGACCTGATGCTGCAACGGGAAGACGAGCAATGGCTCAGAGGACGCATCCGCAACCTGCCCTACACCCAGCACGCCATCCTCAGGCTGCGCGAGTTGGAACACCGCTCCAACGAGGAGATTGCCCACATCCTGGGCATCCAGCCATCGAGCGTCAACACCCTGCTGGCCAGGGCACGACGACAATTACTCAAAGAGATTCAACTATCAAGAAGGACCTGAAACCGATGAAACAGTTATCACAACAACAAGCGGGCTCATTGCTCGACAGATACATGGACGGCCTCACCACCCTGGAGGAGGAAGCCGCACTGCGTCGGTACTTCAGCACCCATGACGACATCCCCGACGAGTGGCAGGACTACAAGGTGATGTTCACCTATCTGGACAGCGGCATGGAGGACGGCAGCCTGCCCGCCATGGAGGAGCCCCGGCGCACACCGCTCATCGCCCAGATGGGCCGCCGCTGGTGGGGCATCGCCGCCGCTGCCGTCATCACCGCCGCCATCGTGGTGACGGCCGTGCTCCGGCACCAGCCGTCATCCCCCACCCTGCCCGAGGCACCCGCCGTCACCGCCCAGGCAGACAACGACACCGTTACCGCTACCCCGCCCGCGGTGGAAACCGAGCCCCAGCAGTTGGCATCAACCACGCCAGCATGTCCAGTGGGTCGAGGCTCTGCCTCGGCCACGAGTCAAGCCTCCCGCTCCCGCCGCCTGCAGGCCGAGAACGCCAAACTGGCCCGCGAGAACGAGCGCCTGCAACGCGAACTGGCCGACCTGAAGCGCCGCGCCTTCATCATCGACCTGGAGGCCAACGGATTCCGTGCCGTGCAGGACGAGGACGGCAGCATCGTGCTCATCGACCTCGAGCAAGAGTTAGAGAACGAATTGAACAATCATTTGAATAACCAACCATCAGCCAATATTCCAGCATTATGAAAACAACTAATCATATCACCATCATCGCGGCGCTCATCGCCCTGCTCGTGCCAGCAACGGTCAGCGCCAACGTCTATGAGGATCGCCTGAAGGAGGCATTTGACAACATCATCAACGCCGTACCGCTTGAGGACCTCAGCCAGATGCACACCACCTATACCGACCCCGAGACCGGAGTCAAGGAAGGCCAACTCGACGTGTACAAGTTCACCATCGGCAGCAAGAACATGAACCTGATCAACAACGCCAAGCGGGTCTATGAGCAAATGAATGGTAACAGCACTGCAGATATCTACACCCTGTGGTGGAATGACAACGATGACGGCACCTTCTTCCAGGGCTACCGCCTGTATTACAGCCCCGAGAATACCATCACTGTGGGCATCGGCTGTGACCACTGCTACACTGTAGGCTTTATCGCCCCCAATGACAAGGAACACCGCATGACCTACACCATCGAGTGGGACGATGCAACATCAGGCGACAGCATCGATGGTCGAATCATCACCACCTATGCCCCTACCAAGCCCAAAGCGACCGATGGCAAGAGAATCAGTTCGGTGGTTATGAGCCCCGACGACTACGACAAGTATATGGAACAATTCCAGGCAGGTATGGAGAAATACCAAGAGGGCATGGAGAAGTACCAGAGCGCCATGGAAAAAGCCCAAGGAAGTTTGGAAAAGGCCCAGGGTGCACTTTCCGGTTTTTCGGACGGTCAAAGCCATGTGTACTCTTTCTCCTCCTCAAGCAAGACCGATGCCCAGTCGTGGATGAAGCAACTGCTCTTCTACGTCAACAAGGTGCAGGAGAACGGCAACCGCTACCTCTACTTGTCCAGACTTTACGAGCTGTGCAAGGACACCGAGGGTCTGGACCAGACCGACCTGAAAATCGGCATGCAGCAACTGGCCTCGATCTATAAGCAACTCAAGGGCACGAACAAACTCAAGGAAAACGAATTGCTCTTCCTCGAAAGCATGGTCGATCTGCTCCAGAGCAAAATCAAGAACTAAAAACCACTAATCATTCCCAAGTCTAACCCATTGTTTCATGTGGAATTAACATGAAACGGCCACCACTATACCCAATTATGAAATACTTTGCAACAACTATCTTGCTGATTTTCAATGTTCTATTGGCTCGTGCTGATATCATCAGCGGGCGCGTTATCGATGCTGATACACGGGAGACCTTGCCTGGGGCGACGGTGAAGTACATGCAGCAAATCGGCGAAACCAGTTATTCGGGCAGCACCGTGATTGCCGACTCGCTTGGGTGCTTCTCGTTCAACTGCAATGGACGCGTTGAGTTGACGGTGTCGATGCTGGGCTACTACTACAAGAAGAAAAACGTCATGGCGCTGTCCGACAGCCGCCGCGACACGCTCGACATCGGCGCCATCGAACTGAAGATGTCCTCCCAGATGCTGCAGATGGTCGAGGTCACGGGCCATGCAAAAAGGTTCACGATGCGCGGCGACACCATCGTGTTCAACCCGTCAGCCTTCAGGCTGCAACAGGGCGCCCGCCTGGACGAACTTATCAAGCAACTGCCTGGCGTGGAGGTGGATGACAAGGGCAAACTGTGGTGGAACGGCAAGCCCATCCGCCTGACGATGGACGGCGAGAGCCTCTTTGGCGGCAATGACCTGGTGAGCCAACTGCCCGCCGAGGCCGTGCAGAACATCAAGGCTTACAATAAGGCATCGGAGCTCAAGGAACACACCGGCAACGACGACGGCAGCGAGGACATGGTGCTGGACCTGACCGTCAAGCCGGGCTTCCTCGACCGCTGGTATGGCGACGCCATGGCGGGCTACAGGACCAGCGACCACTATGAGGCCGAGGTGACGATGAACCGCTTGTCCAAGTCTGACCCCGTCATGGTGTTCGGTGACGCCAATAATGTGGCCAAGCGGCACAGGCGATACCAGGGCCAATACACACTCAATTCAGGTTTCGGCCTGGGCCAGGAGCAAGGCATCTCGGGCGGATACCAGCACAACTGGGGCCGCGAGCAGGGCGATAAGACCCTGAAGAGTTACTACAGCGTCAGCGGCGGACTGGCACATGACGACCGGTGGAAAAGTTCGGGCAGCGAAACCGAGAATTACTTCCCTGGCGAGGCACGGAGCCGCAACAAGGTGGAGGGCTTTGACCGCAGCCATTCGTTGAACCCGACGATCTTAGGCATGATGCGCTGGAGACCCGATTCGACCAACACGTTCTTCCTGTGGGCGCAGGCCGAATACAAGAATAACCGCTCCATTAGCCAACGCGAGACCGAGCAGATGGTCGATTCGGGCTACGGCTACGCGCCCACGATCAACCAGCACGTGGGCACCCTCACCCGCGGGCACGAGACCGGCATCAGCACTCAAGGCAGTTGGACACACTTCTTCAAGGACGGCACCTTCAAGATTGGAGGGGGTCTGAACTATACCGACGGCAAGAGCAAGCGCTGGGCCGACCGCACCATCACCGACCATCACAGCGGCCTATCATCCACCCTGAGCCAGCAGGCCATTGAGCCCTACTCACGGCTTAATCTGGTGTCAACCATGACCTTTGACCGCTGGCTGACCAAGGACTGGCTACTCACTGCAGAGTATCAATTGGGCCACGACAACAACAAGATGGACTGCGACTTCACCACCGACGGCATGGCCGATGCCGCAAACTCGTTCAACAACCGCTACCGCAGCACCAGCCACACCGTCACCGCCGGTTCGACAGTCAACATCGGACAAGTGATGCTGCAGCCCAAGGCATCCATGACATGGAACCATGAGCACCAGGACTACCGCCGTGCCCTGGTCGACACCGCCGCCGTGAGGAACCGCTTCAAGGTCGAGCCATCGCTCAAGGCCTCCTGGAAAATGAGCCGCAGCATGAACGTGGAGTTGACCTACAATTACAGGACCACCCGTCCCGAATTGCTCCAGACCATCGGCTACCGTGACTTGAGCGACCCGCTGTTCATCACCGAGGGCAACCCCCTGTTGAAGGACTGCCACTCCCACCAGATTCAGTTGGCTTACAAGGCCATCGTCCCGAGCAAGCAGTTGTCGATAGGCTTCAATGCCAAATACACCACGGCCGACCACAGCAACGTCACGGCCCTCAGTTATGACCCGGCGACCAACGTCTATACCAGCCGTCCCGAGACCGTGACGGGCAACCGCGTGTGGGAAGTGAACCTCAACTATGACCACGGCCTGGGCAACTACTTCCGCCTGCAGAACGACCTCAAAGTCATGGGCGGACGGTACTACGGTTACCTGACCATGCTACCCACCCACGAGGAGCGAATCCTCAACCGCCAGACGAGCGTTCACCCCAAGGACAAGCTCACCGTGTCGTTTGACCACAACTGGATCAAGGCCTCGGCCTTTGCCGAGGTGAATGCCGACCGGTTGCGATTCTCGCAGTCGCCCATCCAGAACACCACGCTGTGGGACAACAACTACGGCATCGAGTTTGAGGCTAACTACCGCAACTTTGTGTTCTCATCCAGCCTCACCGAGTCCATGCGGCACGGCTATGCCTCTAATGGCATGAACCGCAACCGCCTGCTGTGGGATGCCTCAGTCGCTTGGAAGATCCTGAAGAACAAGGGCACAGTCCGTCTCTACGCCGATGACATCCTCAACCAGGACGACTACCGCTGGAGCAGCCAGACTGCCTATCAGCAGACCAGCGAGTGGCAGGACACGCTGCACCACTACATCGGCATCTCGTTCACCTACCACCTCGACGCCAAAAAGAAAGACAACAACTAACCACAGTAAGAACATCGGAGTTGGTCCTCCACGAGCATTGGGGCAGGAGCCATGCTTTCAAGACTTGTTGAGTCTTGAAAAAATCTTCTTGTAGTGATTTTCGATATTTTTGATTGATTTCTTGCGGCTATGTGTTCAAGAGTTGGTAAATTTGTAGTGAAAAATCAATGTATAAACATCTTTAATCACGAAAGCAACAATGAAACAGACAATGCCTAATGCCGAAGGTAAATTTGAGTTGATGCCCTTGCCCTATGCCCCCAATGCGCTGGAGCCGGTAATCAGTGCCAACACGCTGAGTTTCCATCATGGCAAGCACCTGCTCACCTATGTGAACAACCTGAATGCCGCGCTGCCAGGAAGCGGCCTTGAAGGGATGCCGCTTGAGGAGGTCGTGCTCAATGCCCAGGGCGGAATGCTCAACAATGCGGGCCAAATCCTGAACCACAACCTGTATTTCTCGCAGTTTGGTGCCCCAAAGGGCGACAATGCCCCCACAGGACGCCTGGCTCAGGCCATTAACGAGGAGTTTGGCTCGTTTGATGACTTCAAGGATATCTTTGCCAAGGCAGGTGCAACCCTGTTCGGCTCGGGCTGGGCATGGCTCAGCGCCGATGCCGAGGGCAGACTCATCATTTCCCAGGAGCCCAATGCAGCCAATCCCATCCAGCACAGCCTGCGCCCGCTGCTGACGATGGACGTGTGGGAGCACGCCTACTACCTCGACTACCAGAACCGGCGGCCCGACCACTTGGCTGCCCTGTGGCAGATCATCGACTGGGACGTGGTGGCAGCACGCTACGAGCAGGAATAACCGATGAGACGGGCAATCCTTGCTATCCTGGCACTATTGTGCCTGGCTCATGCCGCTGATGCCGGTGACAGGGTGAACAACGCCTGGCAGCATGCTGTGCTGGCGGCCATTGACTCGTTTCCAGACCATGGCGGCTACTACACCGGCGGCCGCCCTAATGAGCTGTTTGCCAAAACGACCTGGCGCGGGCTGCACGATGCCTACCAGATGGGCGCAACCGACGAGCGGCCGCTGTTTGACCCGATGCAGGCACAGCCGTCGTTCTGCTCCAGCGCGACCTATGGTGTGCTCATCAAGGCACTACTGCTGTGGGACACCAAGCACAAGATCAAGCGCGAAGCCTGGATCAACATGAAACCCTATGTGGGCATTGCCGATGCCTTGAACCCCAATGGATTGGGCCAGGACGACGGCATGGGGTTCTGGGGAAGGGCCAATGCTAATGGTCCTGGATTGGGGGTACTGGTGCATGAACTGGGTGCCGGATACAGTTTCACGGCCTACCGCGGAGCCAAGACCGAACGCAACCGCGAGACACCAGGCGAGCGCTACCTCACCGACGGCGAGTGGTGCGCACTCGACATCTGGCAACGCGCCGTGCCTGGTGACTTGATGAAGATTTTCTGGGACCGCAACCAGAACCGCGGCATCGACAGCGGAGCCATCATCGGGTGCAACGATGACCGCGGGGCCGACCAGGAAGCGGGCCACAGCGTCATCTTCATGGGCTGCGAGGGCGACACCATTACCTACTGGTCCTCTAACGGCCCCGGCAAGCATCCCGAACTGATGGGTTACAGCATGGGCCGTTGCCACAAGAGGGACATCCAGCGCGTGGTGTTCACCCGCATCACGCGGCCCGAGCGTTTCAACAACGCAAAAAAAATGGCGCCGACCGATGTCAACGCCTATTTAAGTGACCTCAACGGCAAGCGTCATAGCACCACCGCCGAGATGCTTTTTCAGTTAGGAATCACTCAGAGATGATGTTCACCTTGCCGCTGCCGGCGATGTCCTTGGTGTTATTGCGCACGGTGCCCTTGAGGTTCACATCGCCGCTGCCGGCAATCTCGGTGTGCACATTATCGGCATCAATGCGGTCACAATTAACGTTGCCCGAACCGGCAATCTCAACATTGAATTTCTTGCACAAGAGAACCCCCAAATTCACGTCGCCGCTGCCGGCAATCTCAGCCTTGGCGGTGCGGGTCACCAACTGGCCAATCTCGATAAAGCCTGAGCCGGCAATTTCCATTTTGGTATCCTGACCCTCGACGGCCACGAGCAGGATTTTGCCGCTGCCAGCAATCTCGGTGTTGAGGTGGCTGACCGTGATGGGCTTGCTTGCAGTGAACGCGCCCGAGCCGGCAATCTCGATACTCTCGATAGCAGGCGAGGTGACATAAACCTTCACGTCGCTAAACGACACGGTGGGCTTCTTGACAGCTTTGCGGATGCGCAGTTCACCCTCCTTGACATAGACCGTCATCTCCTTCAAGGCCTGTTCGCTCGCTTCGACACGCACCGTATGGCTCTCGCCTTGTTCATAGACCACCTTGAAAGCTCCAGCGATCTCCACCTCGTCAAACGACTGCATCGTAGTCATCTGACCCACATTAGACACTTGGGTAGGAGTGGAATCCACATCACCATTACCCATGTTCACACTCATGCATGACATCATCGTCACTGCCATCAGAGCCATCAGACTCATTAAGATACATTTCTTCATATCTTCCATCTTTTATTATAGTTTCTACTCTATAGACGCACAACACCCCCAAAAAGTTTCACAAAATCTCGAAAAAATGCAAAAAAAACTGTACTTTTGTATGTTTCAGAGAAATTCCTGCTTTCTAATTCAAGGTAAAAAAGATGAAGACAGACTTGAACACCAACATTAACGTCCATCAGGTGTCTAACCGGTACTACCGCCCTGAGAATGAAATAGAGCTCGCATCGCTCACGCGATATGAGAAAATCTTCACTACTATCGCCCAGACCGCCAACGACGGCGCGCGCGAGGCGGCCCTCAATGTTGCCCAAGTGATTAACCATTGCGTCGAGACGCGTGGCCGCTGCGTCATTGCCCTGGGAGCGGGACGCTATGTGCTCAAGGTCTATGACGAGCTGGTCAAACTCTACTTTGCCGACAAGGTCAGCTTTGCCAACGTGGTGGCCGTTGACCTCAACGAGGTGGGATTGGGCAACGACGGTGAACTCCTCCTGCATGAACGCATACGCGAACATCTCTATTCCAAGGTCGATATCGAGCCGTCCAACATCCACACCTTCCCGCCAGCTGACGACATCGAGGATGTGTATAGCCGCTGCAAGGCCTATGAGCGCATCATCAGCGATGCCGGAGGTCTTGACCTGGTGCTGTGCGACCTGAACAACGACGGTTCCCTGGCATGCAACGAGCCAGGCTCACCCAGTACCAGCACTTGCCGACTGATGCTGCTGGGCGACGAGACCCGCAAACGCATAGCCGACTCGCTGCAAACCGATGCCGCCCCCAAGACAGCCGTCACCCTGGGCATCAACAATATCCTGCAGGCCGACAAGGTGATCTGCGTCGCTTGGGAAGAAGATCCCGCCATGGCCTTGTTCAACACCATCGAGGGCAAGATGACCGACCAGGTGCCAGCCTCGTTCCTGCAAGTGCACAGCGACGTCAAGATCTATGCCGACCTGGACGCCGCCTCTCGGCTCACGCGCATCAGTTACCCGTGGAAAGTGACCTCCTGCCAGTGGAACGACCACCTCATCCGCCGCGCCATCGTGTGGCTGTGCGGACAAACCGGCAAACCTATCCTCAAACTCACCAACAAGGATTACAATGACAACGGCCTGAGCGAACTGGTGGCCCTGTATGGCTCGGCCTACAACGTCAACATCACGATATTCAACAACCTGCAACACACCATCACAGGATGGCCCGGCGGCAAACCCAATGCCGACGACACCCATCGTCCCGAGCGTGCCGTGCCCTACCCCAAGCGGGTGCTCATCTTCAGCCCCCACCCCGACGATGCCGTGGTGTCGATGGGTGGCACCATTCGCCGCCTGGTACAGCAGGGTCATGACGTTTATATTGCCCTGCAGACCAACGGCGACGTGGCTGTGAGCGACGAGGACCTGATGCGCAGCGTCATGCTGGCCGACAGGGTGACCAGACACTTTGGCAAGGCCGACAGCCTCCCCTTTGTCGAGCAGGCGATGACGCGCCTCAAGGACAAAGCCCCCTTTGACAACATGGACAAGGACGTGCGCTTCTTCAAGGGAGCCATCATGCTCAGCGAGGCTTACATGGCCTGCCGCCACATGGGGGTGCCTCGCAAGAACCTGCGTGATCTCTCGCTCCCCTTCTATACCGACGACCCCAACGGACAGGGTCGCCTCACCGAGGGCGATGTTGCCGTCATCGAGGACCTCATCAGGAGCATCAATCCCCACCAGATATTCTTTGACAATGACCTGGTTGACCCCCACGGCACCCATGTGCGCGCCACCGGTGCCGTCATGAATGCCGTCGACAGGCTGTGGAACGAGGAATTCATGCGCGACTGCCGCGTGTGGATGTACCGCGGGCAATGGGGGCAGTGGGATGTTGACCAGGTGCAGATGGCCGTCCCCATGAGCCCCGAGGAGTTCAGCGACAAGCGCGACGCCATTCTCATGTATCATTCCCAGATACACGACGCTCCCTTCCGATCCAGTGCCGACGGCAAGCTGCCATGGCAACGCTCAATTGACCGTAACCGCAACCTGGCCGAACAATATCAGCGCTTGGGGCTGGCCACCTACGAGGCCATCGAGGCCTTTGTCCAGTACCGCCCCCATCCATCCCGCTTGATAGACTAAATTTATTTTTACTGCCAATTATGGTGACGCTACCAGGAATTATTGTTACCTTTGCACTCACTAATGTCAATAACACTTGAACATATACATCAGCAACTGCGGCCCGAGCTGGACAGGCTCGACCAGATTATTGCAACCACGTTGACGAGCAACAGCGAGTTGACCAACAACATTGTAACCAACTATCTCAAGAACAAGGGCAAGATGCTGCGACCCATTGTGACCCTGTTGAGCGCCAAGTTCTTTGGAGGCATCAACGACAAGGCCCTGCAGGGTGCCGCCGCCATCGAGATGTTGCACAATGCTTCACTCATCCATGACGATGTCATCGACGAGGCGCGCGAGCGCCGTGGCGTGCCCACCATCAACAACGTGTGGAGCAACCACGTGGCCGTGCTGGTGGGCGACTTCTTTGTCACCGGCGCGTTGCGCTGCGGCGTGGCCACTGGCGACGGACGCATCCTGAGCGCCCTGGCCGACATGGGTCGTGACCTCTCCCTGGGTGAAATCGACCAGGTGGACATCGCCCGCAACCACTGTATCGACGAGGGCACCTACATGAGCATCATCAGGGCCAAGACAGCTTCCCTGTTTGAGTGTTGCGCACAGGTGGGCGGATATGCCAACGATGCACCGCAGACCGCCATCGACGAGCTGCGCCGCTTCACCCGCCTGCTGGGCATCTGTTTCCAGATCAAGGACGACACCTTTGACTACTACAACGATCCCATCATTGGCAAACCCACAGGAAACGACCTGCGCGAGGGCAAGGTGACCCTGCCTCTCATCCATGCGTTGAGCCGCACCGACCTGCCCGAGCGCGACGAGATGCTCGCCCTGGTAAACAAGGAGGAACCGACGGGCGACGACATCGACCGCCTGATTGAGTTCGCCAAGCGGGCCGGCGGCATCGACTATGCCTACAATGTGATGTCACGGCTGCGTGACGAGGCCAACGACGTGCTCTCGCCTTTCTCGCCCGACAACACCGTGGACCTGCTGCGCGAGATCTTTGACTACGTCATCGAGCGCAAGCTTTGAAGGACGTTGGGGTCTTTAGGGTCTTTAAGGACTTTAAGGAAATTCATCATGCTCCAGAATTTCTTGATAGAGGGACGAGTCGAGGCTGGCTGTGACGAGGCTGGCCGGGGCTGCCTTGCCGGACCTGTAACCGCTGCGGCCGTGATCCTGCCACCCGATTTCCACAACGACCTGATCAACGACAGCAAGCAGCTCACCGAGCGCCAGCGCGAACGCTTGCGCCCCATCATCGAGCGCGAGGCAGTCGCCTGGGCAGTCGCCATGGTTTCTCCCCAAGAAATCGACCGCATCAACATCCTGCGCGCCAGCATCACAGCCATGCACCGCGCTCTGGACCAGCTCACGGTGCGCCCCGAGGGCATCCTCGTCGACGGTAACCGCTTCTTTCCCTACCATGACATTCCCCACACCACCATCGTCAAGGGCGACGGCAAGATGCTGAGCATCGCTGCCGCGTCGATTCTGGCCAAGACCCATCGCGACGAGCTCATGTGCCAGCTCGACAAGGAATTTCCCCAATATGGCTGGGCCCGCAACAAGGGCTATCCCACGCCCGACCACCGCGCTGCCATCGCTCAATATGGCACCACACCCCATCACCGCCGCACCTTCCAGCTGCTGCCACAGCCCACGCTGTTTGACTGATGATGCGGTGCCTTCATCAAAGCAATCTGTTTTTTAGGGAACGATGATGTCCTTGGCGTGGCCGCCCAGTGCAGCCGTGTGAAGAATTTTTCCCGGACAACAATAACTTCAATAACAAGGACAAGCTGCATCCCCCATTAGGGGGACACAGCCTGTCAAGCTTATCTCAATAATATGAGGAGTTACTGATTAATTACCATTGAGTACGATCTGGATCAGTGCGGTAACGTCGGCTACGTTGTAGTCGGTGTCACCGTTGATCTGAGCCTGCTCGACAAAGAATACCTCGGGGGTGTTACCCAGTACAAACTGGATCAGAGCAGTAACGTCACCAACGTTTACAAAGCCATCGTGGTTAACGTCACCAACCTGCCACTCGGCAGCAACATGCTCGGTCACCTTGGTGATGTAGAGCTCAACGGTGGTCTCGTTGAAGATGTAGGAGATACCCTCAACGTCATACAGCTTGCCCTCCTCGAAGTTCACGAGGCTGTCAGCCAGGTTGAACTGGTTGTACAGGATCAGGCTGTCGGCAGCGTTGTAGAACTTCTTGGTGTTGGCAGTGTCGGCCAGCACGCTGATGCCCTTCAGGACAACATACTCGTTGACATTGGCCTCGGTAAGGGTCTCGCGAACGAGAGGCTCAACGGTAACGGGGTCGTCTTCACTCTTGGTAACACCGTTGGGATTGGTGAACTCAGGCACGTTCTTATAGATGGCATACTTGGCGGTCCAGCCAGCCTCGATCACGTCACCCTGCTCCATGGTGGGAACATAGTAGCCGTAGATTACAATGCTGCCGCTATTGTCGCGGATCCAAGTGTTACCATTGTTCTTGTCCTGATAGGTCACAACAGCCTCACCATTGTAGATGTAGAAGTTGTCAACGGTCTTCTCGTCGGCAATGTTGTTGATCTCGGTACCCAGGATGTAGTTGGCTGAAACCGTGGTACTGGTCTGCTCACCAAGAACGGAGTAAGCGCTAACCTTGCAAGAAGCGTCGATGGTGAAGGGACCCTCGTACAGGGTAGCCTCGCCCTCGTCGATCATGTAATAAACCTGAGCACCCTCGGTAGCGCAGGTGATGGTCACCTGCTGGCTTCCGGCAAACACGGTGTTGTTATCGGGAGTAATCACGGGAGCATTGAGGACTACGGGACGCTCACCCACGGTCACGATGATCTCGGTAGCGCGAACCTGAGCTGCAGTTGCGGTGAAGGTAACGGTAGCGGCATCACCAATCCAGGTGCCATTGTTGCCGTCGTAGGTCATACCCTCAACCTCACCGAAGTTGCTCACGGGGTTGCTAGCAACACCGATGAACTGAATCATGGTGATGTTGCCCACCTGTGAGGTGAAGGTGATGGTCTGGTTCTTGTAGATGCGGTAAGCATATACGCCCTGATCAGCGGCGATGGTACCATTGCTGATTGCCAGGTTAATGCCAGGACGTTCTGCCTTGTACACGTTAAAGGCACCTGCTGTTCCGCCAAAGTCACCCTTGTCGTCTGCTGCCACATAATGCTCGGTGCCTTCCCAGGGCTCATAGACGGGAGTCTCTTCCTTGGTGTAGGTAGCCTCAACAAGGTCGCTCTCAACGCCATCAATCTCGGCATAGGCCATGATGGTGGTGGTCTCGGTCAGAGTAACGGTTACGGGAGTTTCGCCCTCTTCCTCATCATTGTCACCAACGATGTAGTGGATAGTCGAACCGGCGGGGCCAGTGATGGTCACGTCAAGGCTATCGGTGGTGAAGGTGGTGCCATCCTCGGGATCGAAGGTGGGAGCAGCAACGTCGTCCTGAATGGGAGCGTCGCCGGTTTCCCAAGTTACCTCGATCGACGAGATGTAGACAGCGCCATTGTTGGAGCGGATGCCCACATACTCATAGTCGCCGTCAACGGTGATGGTTGCGGTCTCGCTGGTGGAGCCTACCTTGGTACCCTGGGTGCCGCTGGCATAAAGGTCGGAAGCGGCGGTGTAGGCGGTGTTGCTGCCATACACGTCGATGGTGTTGGAACCTGAAGCAACCGTGATCTTCACACTGACGAGCTTACCGCCCGAGGTGGTGGAAACGATGCCACTGTTGCTGTTCTTGGAACGCAACTGGATGTTGGCATTGTTGTTTAAGGCCGACTGGCCTGCATAGACTGCAGTGTTCTTCTGCACACCACTGAAGTCGGTGTAAGCCGTGCCCGTGGCAGCCAAGTCAGCAGCAGTAATTACGTCGGTCACAGTTGTTGCACCCACCGACAGGGTCAGCAGGGCAAGCGTGAGGAGAGAAAATAATTTCTTCATAAAAACTTGAAATGAATTGAGTTAATGAAATATGTTAATAAACAAAAAATGTTCATTTTGAGCTCTTTAGGCGAGCGAGGTTCGTTTCATGCCGCAAAGGTAGTCATTAATAAGCAATTGTGCAACACTTTTGCCACAAATTCCCATGACCGTCCCAGTTTCAGTTACCCAACCCTGCGTGGGCAGTGCCAACCCTTAGCCTCGCGCAACCAATCATGCGGATAGCACCCCCCCCGTTTTTGTCTCCGACTTAGCCGAATTAAACGAACGGATGCGGATACCTTCGTAAAAATCCGGCAAATTCGGAGACAGTCAAAAATGTCTTGTCCTGAATTATGTTGACTTCTTTGTCAACCTATTTCAGGGTGAGATAGCAGGAGGCGGCCCGCAAACACTCATCGGGGCCGCCTCGGGCTAATTAATCAATAATGTGTAACGCGTGCTGCGCTGTAGTGGTCATCAACGCACCACCTTGGTGGTCTTGACGGTGCCGTCGCTGTAGCGGGTGACAACGATGTTCACGCCGTCGAAGGGTCGGTCACTCTTCACGCCCTGGGCGTTGTAGTAGGTCTTGCTCACCTCGTTACCCGTCATGAGCTCGACAACGGCAGTGGGCATGTCGCTCCAGGGAACGATCTTCTCCACAACATAGTACATGGGAGCATCGTCGGCCAGGCGCGGTGCCTGCAATGCCTTCTCGCCCACCTTCTTGTAATAGAAGCGCACGCGGAACGAGATGTCGGTCGTCGACTTGGCACCAAAGTTGAGCATTCCGTGCTCGTCGCCCGCAACGATCATGTTGTCGGTGGTCATCTCCTCGACGATGAGCTTGTCGGCGCTGCGGTCGGCCGTCGGGTTGTTGTAGGGCACGTTGGTGGCAGGATTGCGCGAGTAGCCACGCACGTCGCTGCAGATTCTCCACACGCGGTACATGAAGGGCTCATATTCCACGCTGGCCAACTCGGGCACGCCGCCCTCGATGGTGAGGATGGGGTTGAAGATGCAGCACTTGTTGCCGTCCTCATCGTTCCACTCGCCATAGACGGTGGTACTGCGGTTACCGCCCACATAGGCGTTCACCTTGCCCACGCCGGTGGTCCACATGGGGCTACCGTAGCTGTTGTCGCCATCATTGTTCACGCGGTCCACGCCATAGGTCCAGATGATGGGCAGATAGGCCATGAAGTCATCCTCGGCACCAGTAATCTCCAGGTTGTCGTAGCGGGTCACCTCGCCGGGGTTCACCTCCTGCTCCTTGTACTGCTCCAGGACTTCGAGCATCTCCTTGTAGGTGCCGTTGGTGCGGCGCTGCAGCTGGGAGATAACCTGGTTGGGGATGGCGTTGCTGCCACGCTCCAGCGTGTAGTAGTCAACACCCGAGTTGGTGGTCAGGTTCATCCTCACGTTGGCATTCTTGACGTTGGCCGTCAGGCTGTGGTCCACATCGTTCATCACCTGGTCGAGGGTGTAGTAGCCGTCGATGGTCGAGGTGGTCTTGAACACGGGCACCTCGACGGTGTTGGTGCTCTTGGACGCGTCGTTGCTGTTCATTACCAGCACATAGCCATAGCGGTTGGGATGGCTGTTGAGCTCGGTCGAGGCGTTGAACTGGTCAACAAACGTGATGCCGCTCAGGTCAACCACATCGTTATTGACTGAAACGTTGCCGCTGGTGGTCACGGGAACGGTGTAGCCGGGACGCAGCATCTGGTTGTCATAGGCCACGTTGTAGAGCACGTTGTTGCCATTGACGGTGAACGTGAGCACGGCAGCCGTGGTGAGCACCTCGGGCACATCGACATCAAAGCGGTAGAGCGTGAAGCTGTTCTCACCGGCCTGGATGCGCGTGCGGGTCAGGGCGTTGAGCATGTCCTCGTTCTCCAGACCCAGGAAGTTGCGATAGTAGTTGCACTGGTTCACCTTGTGGAAGTCGCTCTCGTAGTGGTTGAGCGTCAGGGACAGGAAGTCGTTCCAGCCGGGGATGACGACGCTGGCCGTGTTGGACCAGGCCACAAACATGTCGTGCTCGCCGTCGTTGGGCTGGGCAAACACCACATAGGTGATCGTGTAGCTGTGCTCGTCCTGCGGCACCTGATAGGTGTAGCTGGTCGCGTTGTGCACCACGGTGAGCTGCTCGTTATACTCGTTGCCGTCCTCGTCGGTGCGCACGATGTAGATCGTGTAGTCCTGGGGAACGGTGCCTCCGGCCATGGTGTTGAGCGACGAGGTCCATGTGAGTTCCACGTCATAGGTGCGCTCGGCCTCGGCATTGGGCGTGGCGCCGGCTTCCAGGTTGACGGTGTAGATGCCCACCCTGGGGGCATAGTCCTGGTTGTAGTTGGCATAGTAGGCCTCCCAGTAGTCGTGGCTGTAGCCCGACGAGGGGTTCATCGTGCGGCCGTCATAGCTGCCGTTGCGCCAGTACTTGAGGCGGTAGTCGGGGATAAAGATGTTCAGGCCCGTGAGCGAGCGCTCCACGTGGTTGTTCTTACCAGCCATCGAGAAGTAGTGCTCGTTCTCGATCACCGACGAGCAGTCGTGTACCACCGAGTAAACGTCACCGTTGACCATCTTGGCATAGAAGTCGGTGATCTGGGCACCCGATGTGCCCTGCGTGGGGCTGAACTGCTCAAACATGTGCAGGAAGGGGGGCTGCTCGCCATAGCGCGTGCCATCCCAGGCACTGTACTTCTGGCGGGACTGGCCCTTGCCCAGCATGAAGAAGCGGTCATAGGTGCCGCTGATGTTGAATGCCGTGCCGGCACGCTCGCCCTCGCCCATGCGCAGGCCGTCGGCCAACAGCTGCACGCTCTTGACGTTGCTGCTGATGTAGTTCACGAGCTGGTTGCGGTTGGACAAGATGTTGCCGTTGGTGGTGTTGACCAGCGACAGGTTGTCGTTCACGGCCACCATCAGGATCGTGTAGCCGTCCTCGTATGGGGGGTCACGTCGCTCTCGCTGATGTCCCAACCGCCAGCCTGTGCGCCGTAGGTCACCAGGCGCTCACGGTTGCCGTTCTGGTCATAGGCGGTGTAGGTGGGGCCCGGCAGGCGCGGGTCGCAGTACACCTTGCGCAAGAGCTCAACAATCTGGTAGGGATCGGTGGCCTCCTTGGTGATCGGGTCCACGTGGGTCACACCGCTGGCATCGGTCCACTCATAGGTAATGGCGTCATAGTACGCCTTGGGGTGCACTGCGGGTTGCGCCTGGGCCGATAAGCCCACGAGCACCATCAGGGCTGCGAACAGCCTCGCTAAATTTTTAGTCTCCATTTTGCACTTTGATTTTAAAAAAGTTAATAAAAAATTAAGTTTACGAATTATCAATCACTTTTCTATTGCAACCATGTCGGTTGTGCCCTTATTGGGGGTTTCTGTTACCTGATCAGCAAGGAACCGGGGTTATTTTCCTTACTCTCCCCCCAAAAAACAGTAGCACTCACTCCACCTTTTGCAATCATATCTATTGAAGTGCAAATTTAGTGCCATTTTCGGCATTCTCCAAATAATAACATAAAAAAAAATTAATCCAGGAATAAATTAACAATTATAAGGCGTAGAGGGGGAATGCTTGAAGACCTGCCGAGGGTGTTGCAAAACAATCACTCAAAAAAACAACTGAATTGACTGTCTCTGAATTGGACGAACGCAGCATACGCATGCTTTTTACTGTCTCTGCGGCATACGCATGCTGTCGTTTCGTCTCTTCGCCGTGCTAAAGGTTTGTCTAATTCTATTACTGTCCGGTAAAAAAATCCAGGGGACACGCCTCACGGCGACCCCCTGGCTTCCATTTTAATTTACTGTGGTTATGAAAAAAAACTATTTATAATTCCATTGTTTGAACTTTCACAGTCCATTTAACGGGCTTATTAATTCAGAACCTTGGTCGTGGTCGTTGCGCCATTGCTGTAACGGGTCACGACGATGTTGATGCCACTGAAGGGCTTGTCGCTCTGCATACCCTGGACGTTGTAGTAGGTAACATCCACTACCTCGTTGTTGGGCATGATCTCGATCACGCCGGTGCTGGGATCATGCGGGTTGGTACCCTTGATGACAACATAACCCACGTTGTCATCGTCGTTGATACCAGTCAGCATGTTGCCACGGGCGCCCTTCACCTTGTAGTAGAAGCGAACCACCAGCCTGGGCCTGAAGTTGGCATCCAACTTGGCACCGAAGATGATGTTCTCGTCCCACGAATGTCCGGCCTGGCTGCCGTCCACCTTGCTGATGCTGTAAACCAGATCGGGAACATAGTTGTTCTGGCCGTCATAGTTGTTACACATCTTGGTGTCGAGCAGTACCCAAGCACCCTGAGGAGTGCTTTCGGGATCGTCGGTGACACGGATGGGCTTGCCGTCCTTGTCGAGCTCCCACTGGTAGCCGCGCAGCGACTGGGTGCTGTCGACCAGCCACAGGCGGAACATGTAGGGCTCATACTCGACGTTGCTCACGGGCAGGATACCCTCGGCCTGCAGGTCGCTGATCATGTACAGGCTATAGGCCTGGGTCTGACCCTCGTCATACCAGTTGACGCTCGGGTTCCATACCCACGACTGGGTAGCCTCGTTCCACTGTGCCTGGCGCTCAATCTGCGAGCTGATGATGGAAACATCACCCACGCGGGTCTCCCAGATGGGAGCACCATAGCTGTTGTGCAGCGAGTCGGCAACATAGTAGTGGCGGTTGATACCGTTGGTCCAGATGATGGGAACATAGGACAGCGAGTCGGTCTTCAACTGGGCGCAAACCTTGCGGAAGTCGAAGAAGTTGTTCTCACCGGGCTGGTAGATGTGGCTCAACATCGGGTTGGTCACGCCACTTGACTTGGTCTGCATCTCCTGGTAGTCACCTGCCGAGCGGCGCTGCAGCACGTTCAGGTAGCTGCTGTAGTCGTCGGCCTTGGTGGGAACGCCGTTCTTCACACTGTTCACGGTGTAGAAGTAGGGGGCACTGGTGGGCGACAGGTTCATGTTGACCTGAGCGCTCAGTACATCCTCGGTCAGGAAGGCTGCGGGAACGGTGTCGCCCAGCATCTCGTCCTGGGTGTAGTAACCCATTACCTGTGCACCGGTGTGTTGAACGGTAACAGGAACCATGCTACTCTCCTTGTCGCTGCCAGCCAGCTTCAAGAAGTAGGTGTAGCGGTAGGGATGGTCGTTGGTAACGGGAATCTTCTCGGCGAACTGATCCACGATGCGCAGGTTGGCCATGCGCACCACGCCGTCACTGGTGGGAACAACGGGACCAACGCTGCCAGCCTCCTGATAGGTGAAGGTCACCTTGGGAACAAACTGTGCACGGCCAACGCCACCAACATATCCCACATAATCAGTGTAATTATTGGTGCTTTCGAAGTAGGACTCACCTGCCGTGCCAGCCTCGGTGTTAACCTGAACCAACAGGTTGCCACCGGTGTAGGTGAACGGAGTTGTGAAGGTAAAGGTCCAAGCCGTTTGGGCAGTATTCACAGTGGGAACCACCTCGGCTACCTGGGTCAGGTCGTCGGGAGTAATCGCAGTTGCCGATGCAAATCCCTCAACGGTGGTGTTGCCAATCGACAGTGTCACCTTACCACCCGAGAAGTTAATACCACTGATGCTATTATAGGTACTCGGATAGAACGTCAGTGAGGTGATCTGGCTTCCGGCAGCAATGCCAAGGTCGCTGGCCTTATAGATCATCTGGTTACTCTGAGCTGAATTGTAGTTGGTACCATAAACCGGCAAGTACATATTAACGCTATATGTACCATCGCCAATAGTTACCGAACCATTCTCATCATCCCATTCTACAGTAACAACAATCCTGCTGCAGCGAACTTGGCTTTGAGCACTCGTCAAGGTCACAGCCGAAGCCTCGCCAGTCCAGGTGCCATTGTTGCCACTGGTGGTCAATGTTCCAGGCGTTACAGTAGTCCATCTGCTCACAGGATAACTTGAAACACCAGTAAACTCGATTCTGGTTATCTTGCCATTGCCTGCAGTGATGGTCGTGGTGGAACCACCGGCAAAGCGATAGTGGCCACTAATATTAAACGCACCTAAAGTACAGCTAATGCTGACATTGTCATTTGTCATCTGGTCAAGGCTTGTAGCACTTGTATTTGAACCAACATTTGTGCCAGGCGTGAATGTCACAGTCTTGGTCCTTGCTGCACGCTTGGGAGCGTTGAGCGATCCACGGCCAGCATTGGTCTCAATCGACTTGAGGGTGACGTTGGGCGTGGGAATGTCGAAGGCCATAGCGGGAGCGTTGAGGCTGCTGGCGCCGGTCAGGGTCCAGACGTAGTTGCGGGCGTTGTCCACGCCATTCAGGATGGCCTTGCTCTCACCGTTGACGCTGATCTTGGCAGTCTTGCTGGGGTCGCCATAGGCATTGACGGTCACCGTGGCGGTGGTGTAGTTGCCCAGGATAGCGGCGGGAATCAGGATGTAGCCGCCACCCTCGAGGTAACGGGCACCGTCCTCGAGAACCCACATCGAGCCGTCAGAAACGCTCCAGCCGCTGGGCAGGTTCTGCTGCGATGAGTTCCAGGTCTGGCTGTAGCTGCCGGCCTGAACGCTGATCGACAGGAAGTTCACGTCGTAGCCGTTGGGCTGGATGATGATGTCGTTGTCGTGCTTGGTGGTCAGGTATCCCGTGACGGGGATGTTCATGGCGGTCAGCTCATACTTGGGAGCCTCAACGTCCTGGGTGTTAGCACCGTTCTCGTCGACATAACGAACGGTGTACTTCACCCTGCCATCGGTCATGTTCTCAAACTTGAGCTGAGCCACCTGCTCGGTGATGGTGCTGTCGAGGTTGGCAAAGCGCATGAGGTTGAACACGCTGTCGCCATCATAGATGCCATGGGTGGTCAAGCCCACATAACCGTCATTGTTGACAACCAGGAAGTTGCGGTACCAGTTCTGCATACGGGGCACGTCGAAGTCGCTCTCGTGGTGGGTAAGACCCAGCTCCAGGAAGTCGTTAAGACCCGGGATCACGATGTCATCCTCGTTACTCCAGGCGACGAACTCGGGATGCTCGCTGTCGGCGGGAGTACCCATAATGATGTAGGTGTGCGACTCGCTGTGAGCGCCCTGCGGCCACAACTTGCCGTTGAAGTCGTAGTGGGTCTGGCCCTCGACGGTGTCGATGCTGTCCAGACGGATGCTGCCATCCTCGTTGGTGATGACCTCATAGATGACGTAGGTCTGCGGCACTTCGTGGCCCGACATCTCGTTCAGCGACGAGGTCCAGTCGAGGGTTACCACATAGTTGTGGTTGGTCTCGATGTCATAGCCCTCGCAGGGGTTGGCCTCGGCATCCAGCGACAGCACATACAGTCCCACCTTGGGAGCGTGCGACGGGTTGTACTGGGCATAGTTCACTGCAAAGTAGGAAGCACCAACGTAGGCAATGCCTGTCTTTCCATTAGCATCGGCCTGCATATAGGGGTTCATGTCACGACCATCGACAGTTTCAGTCCAAGCAGAACCATCGCTATAGGTACCGATGGTATCCACCAGAGTCCAGTACTTCAAGCGGTAGTCAGGAATGAAGAAGTTCATGCCCGACATGGCATATTCCTGGGTTCCGGTGTTGCCAGACATCGAGAACTGGTGAGCCTGTTGGATCACCGATGCGCAGTCATGCACAACGTCATAGACAGCACCGTCCATCATCTCGATATAGAAGTCGGTAATCTGCTGACCAGCCTCACCACCAGTGGGGCTGAACTGCTCAAACATGTACTTGAACGGGCCCTGCTCGCAAGCATAGCTCGGCCATTTCAAGTTACCGGTAAGGTTGATTGAAGCCAGCACACCGCTGGATTTCTTGCGGGCACGGCCCTTGCCCAGGAAGAAGAACTTGTTGTAGGTTCCTGAGCAGTTGAACACGGTACCGACATCCTCGCCTTCACCAATGCGCATACCATCGGTCAACAGTTGAACGCTCTTGATGTTGTTGCTGATGTAGTTGATTACATCGACACTGTCGGTAAACTCAAAAGCACCAATATAGGCCGACGGCTCATCGTAAATCTGTCCGTTATTCTTTACCTGTACAAGAAGTGCGGTATAACCCTCCTCGTCAGGCATGTAGGTGCTTTCATTAACCTTTGCAGGGAAGTTGATTGTGGCTGTGAGTGTGTTAGGTGAAGTTCTTGATGTCGAGGTAAAATAAGACCTGCCATCATTACCATAATTAGCAATCCACACTTCTCCGGTATAACTTGTGCTGTAACAGTATCCAGTCACGCTAATAGTAATACTGTTATAACCCTCGAAGAAGCTGGCAGGAATGCGGATAACACCACTGCCACCCACCGAGTAGAAGCTGGAAACCACATTGGTCAAGGTTCCACTTGCAAACCATCCTGATGTAATGGTAGCCCCTTCAGTGTTACCACGCCATTGTGTAATCGTCGTGCTGCCACTGGTTACAGTAATGTTGCTGATCAAGGAACCACTTGCAAGCCTGATGATAACGTCGGTGGGTGTGGTAGCGCCAGTAACAGTACCACTGCTGCTGGTACCAGTAAAGTCATAATACCAATTCTGCGCTGTAGTGGTCAATGTAGCCGACGCTGTAATTGAAGTGTTGGCAATATACAACGTATAGGTATCGTTAGCCGTTGCAAAGGAGTTCACATAAACCCTAAGAGTTTCATGATCAGCACCCACTTGATTCAAGAGAGCACTGCTGATGGTAATGCTGCCTCCAGTGCTTGCACTCGTGCCCATATAGCAGCCTCCATCACTACTATAGGGGGCTTCTATAAATTAAATATTTGGTAATCAGTGAAATAATTCGTAAATTTGCGCCAAAATTGGTACAAATGAGCAAAAAAGTGAAAAAATACCGCCAAAACAAGGGTTCCGAAGCCCTTTTTGAGCATGAGATGACCCTTGAGTCTCTGGAAAAGATGGGCAATCCGCTTGAGATTCTGAAAGACCTTCTGGACTTTGAGCAGTTTCGTCCGATTCTGGAACCCGTG
>FLNX01003647.1_pt1 | contig 24218 bp, 19 predicted proteins | sample 1140341 | NCBI WGS metagenome assembly FLNX01 (sample SAMEA3878208, study PRJEB12797) | bioreactor metagenome | biome: Moose rumen | place: Sweden | collected 2011-10
CCGCCCATGTTGTTGGGGTCGAAGCCGGCGCCGGGATTGGCACCGCCGGCCTGCTGCTGGGCTTTGTACATGTCCTCGCTAGCAGCCTGCCAGGCGGCGTTGATCTTGACCATGGCCTGGTCGATCTGCTGGACGTTGCGGGCGCTGTGGGCGGCCTTCAGCTCGTTGAGGGCGCTCTCGATGGCACTCTTCTTCTCGGCGGGAATCTTGTCGCCGTAGTCCTTCAGGTTCTTCTCGCTCTGGAAGATCATGCCGTCGGCGTTGTTGATTTTCTCCACCTCTTCCTTGGCCTTCTTGTCGGCGTCGGCGTGGGCCTCGGCTTCGGCTTTCATGCGTTTGATTTCGTCTTCGCTGAGGCCGCTGCTGGCCTCGATGCGGATGTTCTGGCTCTTGCCGGTGGCTTTGTCGAGGGCGCTGACGTTGAGGATGCCGTTGGCATCGATGTCGAAGGTGACCTCAATCTGGGGCACTCCACGCGGTGCTGGCGGTATGCCGGCGAGGTGGAAGCGGCCGATGGTCTTGTTATCGTTAGCCATTGGGCGCTCGCCCTGCAGCACGTGAATCTCCACTTCCGGCTGATTGTCGGCAGCGGTGCTGAAGACCTGGCTCTTCTTGGTGGGGATGGTGGTGTTGGCGTCGATGAGCTTGGTCATCACGCCGCCCAGCGTCTCGATACCCAGCGACAGGGGAGTGACGTCGAGCAGCAGCACATCTTTCACCTCGCCGGTGAGCACACCGCCCTGGATGGCGGCGCCGATGGCGACCACCTCGTCGGGGTTAACGCCCTTGCTGGGGGTCTTGCCAAAGAACTCTTCGACCTTCTTCTGCACGGCGGGGATACGGCTGGAGCCGCCCACGAGGATGACCTCGTTGATGTCGCTGTTGCTCAAGCCAGCGTCGCGCATGGCCTGGCGGCAGGGTTCGATGGTGGCGCGGATAAGGTCGTCGCAGAGCTGCTCGAACTTGGCGCGGCTGAGTTTCATCACCAGGTGCTGCGGCACGCCGTCGGCCACGGTGATGTAGGGCAGGTTGATTTCGGTCTCCATGCTGCTGGAGAGCTCGATCTTGGCCTTCTCGGCAGCCTCCTTGAGGCGCTGCATGGCCATGGGGTCCTTGCGGAGGTCGATGCCCTTGTCGCTCTGGAAGCTGTCGGCCAGCCAGTTGATAATCTTGCGGTCGAAGTCGTCGCCGCCGAGGTGCGTGTTGCCGTTGGTGCTCTTCACCTCGAAGACGCCGTCGCCGAGGTTCAGGATGCTGATATCGAACGTGCCGCCGCCGAGGTCGAAGACAGCGACGTTCATATCCTGTGCCTTCTTGTCGAGGCCGTAGGCCAGGGCGGCAGCCGTGGGCTCGTTGACGATGCGGCGCACCTTGAGGCCTGCAATCTCGCCGGCCTCCTTGGTGGCCTGACGCTGGCTGTCGTTGAAGTAGGCGGGGACGGTGATGACGGCCTCCGTCACCTCGGTGCCGAGGTAGTCTTCGGCGGTCTTCTTCATCTTCTGCAGCACGATGGCGCTGATCTCTTGCGGGGTGTACTGGCGACCGTTGATGTCGACGCAGGGAGTGTTGTTGTTGCCGCGCACCACCTTGTAGGGCACAGCCTCAATCTCCTTGCCCACCTGGTCGTAGGTCTCGCCCATGAAGCGCTTGATGCTGTAGACGGTGTTGTGGGGGTTGGTGATGGCCTGACGCTTGGCGGGGTCGCCCACCTTGCGGTCGCCGTTCTCAAGGAAGCCCACCACGCTGGGGGTGGTGCGGTTGCCCTCGCTATTGGCGATGACTACGGGTTCGTTACCTTCCATGACGCTGACACAGCTGTTGGTTGTGCCGAGGTCGATTCCGATGATTTTGCTCATTTTATGTTTCCTTTCTTTTTTTTGTTTATTCATGATTGATTTTCCTCGGACTTGTCTGACCTGTCTGACTTGTCTGACGCGTCCGACCTATTAACAACAACATCCGTGCCAATCGTTCGGACTGACACGGATGCTGACATTTTGGCAGTCGGTGATGTTCCTATAAAAACATGGACATGTACAGAGGCAGGCAGGTAACATCACCCGAACATTCTGCAATATTTCTACGCAATAATCTGCAACTTTTTTTCACAGCCTCCGCAGCCATTGCGCCAGGAAACGGTCATAGACTGTGTAGCCCTCCGTCTGACGGTAGGCCAGTTCCTTATCCAGCAACATGTCGAGAGAGGTCTTCACGCTGCTGGCACCCGACAGACTGTACCTCTTGATAAATTCCTTTCCGAGAGGCTGCGCTACCAACCCCTCTTTGGCTATGGCGCGGAGCAACGAGAATTGGTTGTCGGTCAGGAACTGCACGAGGCTCTCGTACTGCGGCGCCTTGCTTTCGACAACCGCCAGTATTGTTTCGTTCAGCTGTGCAATGCTGTTCACCGTGCGGAAGGCCTCGTACATCCGGTTGAGGATCGTCTGAATGTACCATGTGTAGCCGTCGAAGGCGGAGTACAGCTCGTGGAAGACTCCACGGACGAGTCCCCCGCCGCGAGTGGTGAAGAAGCGGTTGGCGAAGTCGTAGTACACCTGCTCGTCGAGCGGCGCGAGGTTCATCAGCTCTGTGCTCTGGTAGAATGGCCGTTGTGGCGAGACAAACATTTCGGCCATCAGATGCTGCTTGCTGCCAGAAAAAATAAAATGAATATTAGGCGCAAACTGTATGTGCGAACGTAGCAGTGCCTCGGTGCCCGCCTCGGGGTAGTTGGTAATCTGCTGAAACTCATCGATGGCCACGAAAAACTCCTTCGACTGATGTTTCATGTAGTCGAAGATGCTGCGCAGTGTCGTCTCCGACTGCGCGGGGTCGACGGCAATAGTCACGTTCGGTGCCCCCGTCAGTTGGTCCACCCCAAGCATAGGTCTCAACGAACCCAGCATCAATAGAGCCCGCTTGCCCAGCTGCCTCCCTTTCGACATGGCCTCATTCAGCACCGCCTCGCCCATCATGCGTGCCAGTTCGCTTTGGTTCTTGGTGGGGAAAATGTCGATATAGATGCATACGGCATCCCGGTTTTCGGCCTTGATGTGGGCAAAAGTATGAAAAATCAGTCCCGTTTTGCCCAATCTACGTGGTGAAATCAGTGTTACATTGCGCCCATTATAGAGTGTCTTTGTCAACAATCCCGTCTCTTTCTCGCGGTCGCAGAAATATTCAGGGCTGGTGTAACCCTGACAGACAAAGGGGTTTACGTTCTTGCGTGCCATAATTTGCGATTATTGTATTGTACTGCATTTAATTACGTACTTTGCGTAACGTACTTTCTGAAATGCAAAGATACAAACATATTTTGGCTTGGCAAAATGTTTTTAACAAAATGTTAAGCGATATTGGCTATGGGGTACACAAAAATCCCCACCGAAGGGTGACCGGTGGGGATGTGGGGTTGCTTGGCAGACAAACACTACCTGACCACCACGATACGGCGGATGGGGGTTATTTGACGATGATTTTCACGGCGCCTTGTTTGCGGCTGCTGATGAGGTTCATGCCGTGGCCAAGGTCGGCGGTGTTGATGCGGACCTCGCGCTGGCCGGGCTGTACGGGCACGCGCTTCACGGTCTGGCCCAGGGCGTTGACTACCTCGAGCTCCGAGGCCTGTGTGCCGTCGCCAAGCTCGACGGTGATGTCCTGCCCGCGGTTGGCCACCGTCGGGCGCACGCTCATCGGCGTCGTCTCCACCAGCGCGACGCTCTGGCTCTGTTGGTCGATGCGATACCATGCATAATAATCAGATCCGGATGTCATCGATCTCACTCCAAAGACGATATATACGTTATTTCCCATTTTTAATAAATATGACAGGTTTGGAGTGAAAGAATATCCATCTGGGGATGTTATTGTGCCATGTACATTGCCGTCAGTACCCATTATGTTTATCGTTAGGCACTTTGACAATATGTGTCGAGTGTTATTGCTTTCCAAATATGAATATGTGCCGGAAAAGACTCGCATTAGATATTCATAACTGGACGTTGCATTAAACAAGGTTTGACTTAAGGGCAATTTGCTTGTGCTTGCCCAGGATCCTCTGCCGTTTGACACATCTGCATAAAACGGCTCAAGAGGCTTGTTGATCATTGTGATTCCATCCTCATCGCCATCATATACTGATCCGTCAGCATTTATCCAGTAATTGAAATAGGTAATAGTCTGACATTCTATTGTAAGGGTGCTTTCTAATTGCAGTTGGTTGTTGAATATCCGATATTCAGGTAGTGGATCTTCCCAATCACCTTCTTGAAACAATAATCGTCCTTGCCCATCAGAAGTGAAATGATCTGGAATAACTAATATAGAGGAGGGAGATTGTTCCATTGATATCACAAACGTCTGTGCGTTTGCTGACAGTGCGGCCACGAGGGCTGCTGCAAATAATACTTTTTTCTTCATGTTGTTTGTTGTTATTTGTTAATAAATAGGGTTGCTCTTCAAACAACACATAAAAAAGAGCGCGGGAACAACTTTCTTGCTTATCCCGCTGTTCTAGGCCTTCGCATCGCCCTTATCACAGAATAAGCAATGCCGAAGCCCACGCATATTGGAACATACACTGTATGTTGCCAAACCATGGACGAAGTACATTGCGTTATTGCGGTGATAAGTTCGGAGTTTGCGAAGTTCAGAACAGCCGCAGACAAACGCCGTTACAACGTCTTTCCTATATGTCCTGCCGTTCCCGCCCGCAAGTCCCGTCGCTCTCGAAGGGGCTCCGGCTGTATGGGAAACGACGGTGCAAAATTACAAACATTTTCCGACATGGCCAAATTTTATTTTCCAGCCATGTGCGATTTGTCAATAGAAACACGTAGAGTCAACCCCCTAAAGGCCCATGCCGGCCTTGGTGCGGAAGAGGGTGTTGCGACCGACGATGTAGGCGTAGCAGGCCGTGGGCATGAACTGAAGGTTGCCCCATGGCAGGCTCATCAGGCCGCTCTGCGTCTGGGTGGTCACCAGGGCCTGGGTCAGCCCGTTGGTGGCCATGAACGAGCGCAGCGACGTCAGTTCTCCGGGAGCCTCGAAGTAACGGTCGGTCCACTTCAGCTCCACCGCCCAGTCGGGCTTCTGCCGAGCCTCGTTGATGCCGACGATGTCAACCTCGCCCATGGCCTGGCGACCTATGCGCCACCCCGCATAGCCGATGTTGGCTCCCAGGCGCGGAATCCATTGCGCGAAGACCGCCGTCTCCACCATGTTGCCGATCTCCTTGTCTTCAGGTGTTATGGGGAGGAACAGGGCACAGCGTAGCGAGGGGTTGGTCAGGTAGAGCTTGAACACATGTTCGCGCTGGTATCGCTTGGCGGTGTCGTCGGTGCGGTGTATCTTCTTGAGCAGGAATGCTGCCTCGAAGTACTCCACATAGCGGCGCAGGGTCTCTTTCTTCACGCCGGTGTTCTGTGCCAGGCTCTCGTAGCTGAACTCGCCGCCCGAATTGAAGGCTATCATGGCGAAGAGCGAGTTGAGCTCCTGCACATCGCTGATGCCGTACATGCTGGGCAGGTCGCGCAGCAACACCTTGTCGATGATGTCATGGCGGATGTACTGCCCGGGTCGGCCTACGGTGTCGTAGAGGGTCACTATATTGCCGTCGGCACACTCCACCACTATCTGTTTCTGGCTAAAATGCCAAAGGAAATTCCAAAATATCACATACGGACCTGATAATCATTCTCTGAATCGCTTGTAGGCTTAATGGTCGATTTGGGTTCAACTGTTTGATATTTGTATTGTCACGGTGTACATGGCCTGCGACAGTCTGCAACAATTCAACGATTCGTATATCAGACGATTCGGCATGTTTTGGATGTCTTGTAATGTTTTTTTTGTGAAGTATAGAAAAAAGTTTGTATCTTTGCAACCGCAAACGGTGTATAGTGCGCCGAGGATAAAGAATGTATAATATATTAAAAAATAACACACAATGAACAAATTCGATCCCGCAACAGCAATCCAACGCGTCGACGGTTGCGACGCCAACCGTGGTGTCAACCCTGCAATCTGCGACAGTGCCACCTTTACCTTCCCAGAGGCTCACCTGATGACCGAGACCTTCCACGGCGAAACCGAGGGATATTTCCTTTACAGTCGCCACTGGAACCCATCCAACCTGGCTCTTTGTCAGAATCTGGCCGCCATGGAAGGCACCGAGGCGGCATGGGTGACTGGCAGTGGCTTGGCTGCTATCACCAGCGCCCTTCTCCATGAGGTTAAGGCTGGTGACCATATTTTGGCCAGCATGACAACATATGGCGGCACATTCGCTTTCTTGAACAACTGGATCAAGAAGTTCGGTGTAGACTGCACCTTCGTCAATATGCAGGACCTCGAGGCTGTCAAGAAAGCCCTCGCCGAGCATCCCAACACCAAGGTGGTCTACACAGAAACGATGAACAACCCGCTGCTCCGCATCGCCAATGTGCCGGAACTTAGCAAGATGGCACACGCCATTGGTGCCAAGCTGATTGTCGACAACACCTTCACACCTATGATTTTCAGCCCCTGCCGTCTGGGAGCCGACGTCACCGTATATTCGATGACCAAGTATATCAACGGCACCAATGACTGTGTCGCCGGTGCCATCTGCGGCTCGGCCGAATATATTGGCAGTCTCATCGATGTCAATGACGGCACATGCATGCTCCTTGGCCCGGTGCTTGATCCTATGCGTAGCGCATCTATCAACAAGAACCTGCACACCCTGCACATCCGTATGAAGAAGCATGGCGAGAACGCCATGTACTTGGCAAAGCGCTTCAAAGAGGTGGGCTTCAAGTATAACTACCCCGGTCTGCCAGAACACCCCGACTACGAGCTCTTCTGCTCGATGATGAACGAGGGTTATGGCTTCGGCGGCATGATATCGATCGACATGGGCACTGCCGATCGTGCCAGCAAAATCATGGAACTCATGCAGCAGAAGGGTGTCGGCTACTTGGCCGTCAGCCTTGGCTACTTCAAGACCCTTTTCAGCAATAGTGGCAAATCGACATCTAGCGAGGTGCCCGAGGACATCCAGAAGGAGATGGGCATGAGCGAGGGTCTCATCCGTTTCTCGATGGGCTTGGACAACGACATCGAGGCCACCTTCCAACTGATCAAAGAGAGCGTTGACACTTTCAACAAATAATATCTTTGATATCGGTACAATGGGTGTGACGGAGGCGGTAGGCGATGACTGCGGTTCCCGTCAGACCCATTAAACCTTTATAGACCGACAATATCCATATACATTATGAAAAAAATAGCTGTGATATTGAGTGGTTGCGGCAATCGCGACGGCAGCGAACTGCAAGAGGCTCTCTCGTTGCTGCTGGCCATCGATCGACGTGGTTGGCAAGCCCAGTGTTTCGCCCCCGAAGGTTTGTTCGAGGTGGTGCCCCACATCGATGTGCCCGACGAGGAGGAAGAAGGAACGGTGCTCGACATGGAGCAGCGTGATATCTTCGTCGAGAGTGCCCGTATCGCCCGTGGCAACCTGTTGCCGTTGGAGCAGTACCGTGCAGCCGATTACGACTGTCTGGCATTGCCGGGAGGCATGGGCGCCGCACGTAACTTAAGCACCTATGCTTTCGACGGTCCACGCATGGAGGTCATCGACTCGGTGTCGGACGCCATACTGGAGACCTACCGAGCTGGCAAGCCAGTGATGGCTATGTGTATAGCCCCAATGGTGGTAGCCAAGGTTCTTGGCCGCTACGAGGTGGAGCTTACCCTCGGGGACAGCGGCAGCCAAGCCGCACAGGTGGCCAAAGGTTTTGGCTGCCGTGTGTGTGACTGTGGCCCCACCGACGTCTGCGTCGACGAGGAACACCGTGTGCTGACGACACCTGCCTATATGGCCGCGTCGCATATCAGCGAGATATTCGACGGTGCTGAGAATATGGTGTCCGCGCTGGAGCGGATGACACCCAGTGCTTCACGCATGTGACAAGAAGTTTGAAGGCTTGATGTCTGTTGCAATAAGAGCCTTCGAAACAGAATTACAATACAGTCGCCGACTGCCAAAATGGCAGTCGGCGACTGTATGGCATGCTACTTGCAAACATGTTTCCTGTGTGAAAAATGTAAAATACAAAATACTATGCAAGGTAAATTGAACGTTCAAACCGAGAACATCTTTCCGGTAATCAAGAAATTCCTTTATTCTGATCACGAGATCTTCCTGCGTGAGCTCATCAGCAATGCAGTCGATGCCACTCAGAAGATTAAGACACTGGCCACCCGTGGTGATTGTCAGGGCGAGTTGGGCGATCTGACTATCGACGTGAAAATCGACGAAAAGAAGAAGACTCTCACTGTCAGCGACCGCGGTATCGGTATGACTGCTGACGAGGTGGAACGCTACATCAACCAGATAGCCTTCAGTGGCGTCACCGACTTCATGGAGAAGTATAATGATAACCACGAGCAGCTTATTGGCCATTTTGGTCTCGGGTTTTACAGCGCCTTTATGGTCAGTGACAAGGTGGAGATATTCACCAAGAGTTGGAAGGAAGAACCGGCGCAACATTGGAGCTGTGATGGCAGTCCGGAGTTCACTATGAACGAAGACAAGAACCATGCTGACCGTGGTACCGACATCGTGTTGCATATCGCCGACGACTGCAAGGAGTTTCTCGAGGAGAGCACCGTGTTGCAGCTGTTGAAGAAATACTGCCGTTTTATGCCTGTAAGCATCCGCTTCGGAGAAGAGAGCATATGGGTCGACAGCGAGACGGAGTGCGATAAAGATGGCAATCCAAAGCGTGTGGAGAAGAAGCAACCGCGTATCGTCAACGACCCCGATCCGGCGTGGAAGAAGTCTCCTGCATCACTCGCCGACGAGGACTATAAGAAGTTCTATCACGAATTGTTCCCCATGAACTTCGAAGAGCCTTTGTTCCAGATACATCTCAACGTCGACTTTCCATTCAACCTTACCGGCATACTTTATTTCCCCAAGGTGCGTAAGACCATCGACCCTAATCGCAACAAGATACAGCTCTACTGCAACCAAGTGTTCGTCACCGACCAGGTTGATGGTATTGTGCCCGACTACCTGATGCTGTTGCACGGTGTGCTCGACTCGCCCGATATTCCGCTAAACGTCAGCCGTTCCTATCTACAGAGCGACAGCAATGTGAAGAAGATCTCACAGCATATCAGCAAGAAGGTGGCCGACAAGTTGGAGGAGATGAGCAAGAAGAAAGAAGGGGAGGAGAGGAGTGCACTGGAAGAAAAGTGGGACGACATTAAGATTTTCGTACAGTATGGCATGCTGACCGACGAGAAGTTCTGCGAACGCGCCATGAAGTTCTATCTTGTAAAGGGCGTGGACGGCAGCTATTATACCTTGGATAGCTACCGTGAGAGAATCAAGCCCTTGCAGACGGACAAGGACAAGATTGTATGCTACCTGTATGCCAGCGACGTGGAAAACGAGCATTCATATATTGAGAAGGCGAAAGCCAAAGGCTACGATGTGTTGCTGATGGATTCGCCGCTTGAATCGCATTTCATCAATCTTTTAGAGCAGAAAATCGAGAAAACGCGCTTTGTGCGTGTTGATAGCGACACTGTGGAGAATCTTATTCCGCATGACGACGCTATCCCCGAGAAGCTTAACAAGGAGGAGCAGGAAAGGCTGAAGCCGATAATTGAGGGAGAGGTGGATAACCAGAAATTCACGGTACAGTTGGAGAGTTTGGAAGAGAACGATGCCCCCATTCAGGTGACGCAGAGTGAATTCATGCGCCGCTACCGCGAGATGGCGCAGACCTCCGGTGGCGGTATGGGATTCTATGGCGACATGCCGGAAAACTATAATCTGGTGGTCAATATCAATCATCCGCTTATCGGACGTGTGCTTGTCGAGACTGACGTCGAGAAACAGAAAGACCTTGTCAATCAGCTTACCGACTTGGCACTGCTGGCCAATGGCCTGCTGAAAGGCGAAGCCCTCAGCAGGTTCCTTCAGCGTTCAGTGGCGATGATATGATTGATTCAATACTTAACCCCAATCGGACATTAACAGACCTGATAATCCGTCACTGGATTGCTTGTCGGCTTGATGACCGAATTGGGTTAAAGACGTAAGTAACTTAAGCTATGACGAAATATATCGGCGCTCATGTAAGCGCAAGCGGAGGCGTGGGCAACGCCATCCTCAACGCCGAGGCTATAGGTGCCAACGCCTTCGCACTATTCACACGCAACCAGCGCAGCTGGGTCAGCAAGCCGCTGGCACAGCTGGAAATCGACGGCTTCAAGGCGCTGTTGCGTGCGCGGGGCTTCAGCCCCGCCTACGTGCTGCCGCACGACAGCTATCTCATCAACCTCGGCTCGCCCGATGAGGAGACGCTCCAAAAAAGCCGTGCTGCCTTCCTCGACGAGATGACGCGAGCACAGCTGCTTGGCCTGAAGATGCTCAACTTCCACCCCGGCAGTCACCTGAACCGCATCAGCGAGGAGGAATGTCTGGACCAGATAGCCCGCGAGGTGAACATGGCTCTCGGCAAGACCGAGGGCGTAACCGCTGTCATCGAGAACACCGCTGGACAGGGCACCAATCTGGGCTGGCGCTTCGAGCATATCGCGCGCATCATCGAGGGCGTGGACGACAAGAGCCGTGTGGGCGTCTGCATCGACACCTGCCACACCCTTGCCGCTGGCTACGACCTCTCGACCGAGATGGGCTACCAGTTCTGTATGGACGACTTCGAACGCATCGTGGGCTTCAAATACCTACGTGCCGTGCACCTCAACGACAGCAAGAAGGGCGCCGGCAGCCATGTGGACCGCCACGAGGTGCTGGGCGAGGGTGCCATGGGCAAGGAGTTCTTCTCACGTTTCATGCACGACCCGCGCTTCGACAACATGCCCATCATCCTTGAGACCCCCGATCCCACCCGCTGGGCGGACGAAATCAAATGGCTGCGCTCTCTTTAATCAGGAATTAGCAATTGGGAATTAATGAACACCATACACCCCGACACCCTGCCCTTCCTGCGGAAGCTGGCGATGAACAACAATCGTGAATGGTTCAACGCGAACAAGCCCCACTGGCTTGAAATCAAGGTCGCCTTCGAGGAGTTTACACAGGCACTGATAGAAGCGATGGAGAAGGAGGACGACAGCCTGGTGGGCCTGACGCCCAAGAACAGCGTCTACCGCATCTACCGCGACACGCGCTTCTCGCCCGACAAGACGCCCTACAAGACCCACGTCTCGTGCTTCCTCTCCTCATGGGGGCCGAAGAACAGCGGCGTGCCGGGCTATTACTTCCAGCTGGGCTGCGACGAGGCTTACGGTTTGAAAGGCACCTGTAACCTCGGTGGCGGCATTTTCATGCCCACGCCCGAAGGGCTCAACGCCATCCGTCAGGAGATATTCTACTGCACTGACGAGTTCCTGTCCATAGTTAACGAACCAAGTTACAAGAAATACTACGGCAGCGAGTTCTTCACCATGAAGAAACTGAGCCGCGTACCCAAGGGCTACCCTGTCGACTGGGAGCATGCCGACCTGCTGAAATACAAGGACTACTGCACCAGCCACACTTTGCCCGACCGTTTCATCACCAGTCCCAGGCTCTTCGACGAAGTGCTGAAGGTGTGGCGTGCCAGTGTACCGCTCAACCGCTTTATCCAGCGGGCCATGGAAGACATCTGGAGTTGAAACCAAACAACACCACACGATGGGAAACACCAAAGAAGCCGCCACTCTCGAAAACGTCTACCTGCCTCGGTTGTTCTGGGCGGAGCTTGGCTGACGCCACCGACTTGCGACAATCCTCGTCAGGCCTCGTCTTTGTAGCCGGCGGCGATGCGGGCGCGCTTGCGCTCAATCTCGTCGAGGATGATTTTGCGGATACGGAGGTTCGTGGGGGTAATCTCGAGGTACTCGTCCTCACGGATGTACTCCATGGCCTCCTCGAGCGAGAACTTGACGGCCGGTGCGCAAGTGCTCTTGTCGTCGGCACTCTTGGAACGCATGTTGGTCAGGTTCTTGGCCGTCACCACGTTGATGACGATGTCATTGCCAGGACGCAGGCTCTCGCCTATCACCTGACCGGCATATACGTGGTCGCCAGGCTCGATGAAGAAGGGACCGCGGTCCTGCAGTTTGCTGATGCTGTATGCTGTCGCCTCGCCCATCTCTTTGGCTATAAGGGCACCGTACTTGTGGTCGTCCATGTCGCCCTTCCAAGGTTGGAATTCAAGGAAGCGGTGTGCGATGATAGCCTCGCCGTTGGTGGCTGTAAGCAGCGTGTTACGCAGACCTATGATGCCGCGGCTGGGGATGGTGAAGTCGAGCTGCACACGGTCGCCCTTGGTGTCGATGGTTCCCACCTCGCCCTTGCGGCGAGTGACGATGTCGATGACCTTAGAGCTGAAATCTTCGGGTACCAGCACTGTGAGTTGCTCTATCGGTTCGCATTTCTGTCCGTCAATCTCGCGGATAATCACCTTGGGCTGACCTACCTGTAGCTCGTAGCCTTCGCGACGCATGGTCTCGATAAGGACAGAGAGGTGCATGATGCCGCGACCATAGACCAGCAGCTGGTCTGGCGAACCGGTCTCCTCGATGCGCATGGCCAGGTTCTTCTCCAGCTCGGCATAGAGACGGTCGCGCAGGTGACGGCTGGTGACATACTTGCCTTCTTTGCCGAAAAAAGGTGAGTTGTTGATGGTGAAGAGCATGCTCATGGTGGGCTCATCTACCTTGATGGGCGGTAGTGCTTCCGGGGCGTCGGCGTCGCAGATGGTGTCGCCAATCTCGAAGGCTACGTTGCGGTCAAGCTCCATCAGTACAGCGCATATCTCGCCGGCTTCGACAATGTTTTTTGTGCGCTCCTTGCCGAGCCCTTCAAAAGTATATAGTTCCTTGATTTTGGTTTTCAGGTGTGTGCCGTCACGTTTAGCGAGGGTGATGACCTGACCGGCCTGTAGTGTGCCGCGGTGCAGACGGCCCACGGCGATGCGGCCCAGATAGGAGCTGTAGTCGAGCGAAGAAATCATCATCTGCGTGTTGCCCTCGGAGACGATGGGCGATGGTATGTGCTCGATGATGAGGTCCATAAGGTAGCTGATGTCCTCGGTGGGCGTCTGCCAGTCCTCGCCCATCCAGCCCTGCTTGGCACTGCCGTAGGCGGTGGGGAACTCCAGCTGGTCGTTGTTTGCACCGAGGTTGAACATCAGGTCGAAGACAGCCTCCTGAGTGGCTTCTGGGTCGCAGTTGGGCTTGTCGACTTTGTTGACCACCACTATAGGTTTGAGACCTAGCTCTATGGCTTTTTGTAGCACGAAACGTGTCTGCGGCATGGGACCTTCAAAGGCGTCGACGACTAGCAATACACCGTCGGCCATGTTGAGAACACGCTCCACCTCGCCGCCGAAGTCGCTGTGGCCAGGGGTGTCGATGATGTTGATCTTGTAGCCTTTGTAGCGTACACTGACGTTCTTGCTGAGGATGGTGATGCCACGCTCGCGTTCGAGGTCGTTGCTGTCGAGAATCAGTTCGCCAGTCTCCTGGTTGTCACGGAAAAGCTTGGCCTGATGGAGCATGCGGTCGACCAGAGTGGTCTTGCCATGGTCGACGTGGGCTATAATTGCAATATTTCTAATATTTTGCATCGTGTTGTGTGTGTTGAAACAAACTGCAAAGATACAAAAAAATGCACAGTGTGCGTTGATATTTTTGTCGGCGTTGTTATGTGGTCGAGAACGGTGAACGGACGCTATTCGGGTGCACAAGTCATCATTGTCTAGTCAGGGTGTTCTCGATGCGTTCCAAGACGTCGAGCAGCTGAGAGCGTGGACAGCCGATGTTCAGTCTGAAACATCCTTGGTAGGTGCTGTCGTCGCGCACACCGAAAGTGGTGCCGTCATTCATCACAACGCGAGCCTTCGACATGAAGCGTTCGGCCAGTTCGGTGTGAGGTATGCCGTAAGCACTGAAGTCTAGCCATGCGAGGTAAGAAGCTTCGGGCAGCACTGCCTTGACATACGGGAGACGTTCTTTCAAGAATTTGTCGAGTAGCATCACATTTGTGTGCAGGTATTCAAGCATCTGACGCAGCCATTCCTCGCCTTGCGAGAAGGCCGCTTCGGCGGCTGTGAAGGCAAAGATGTTGCCCCCTGCGACACCAAGACCGTCGAGCCATCCGAAGAAACGTCTCCTCAGTGTTTCGTCGCCGATATAGCACACGGAACTGCCTAATCCTGCGATGTTGAAGGTCTTGCTTGGTGCCATGAAGGTTATGCTGTGGTGTGCGGCAGAGGGACTTACTGTGCTGTAGCTCACGTGGTGATGGCCAGGCATAGTGAGGTCGGCATGTATCTCGTCGCTGATAACGAGGATACCATGATGCTTGCAGATGTCGGCAATGTGACGCAGTGTCTCTGAACACCAAAGGGTACCGGCCGGGTTGTGTGGGTTACTCATGATGAATAGCTTGCAGCCCTCGGCACGTTGTTCGAAATCGTCGAAGTCTATCTCGAACCGTCTGTCTACGATTTTCAGTGGACTGCACACTAATTGTCGGGAACTCTCCCTTGGTAGGTTGAGGAAGGGTGGATATACCGGTGTGGTAACCAGAATCTTGTCGCCAGGTTCGGTCAGCGCCAGCAGGGCATAGCTTATGCCTGTCACGATGCCGGGGATGAAGTGGAGACACTCCTTGGTTGTACTTATGTCGTAGTGTTTGTAGAGCCACGCAGTGACAGCCTGCCAGTAGCCTGCGGAAGGCATGGTGTAGCCAAGCACGGGGTGGTTGCATCGTTGCCGGATGGCGTCCATCACGAAATCGGGCGAGCGGAAGTCCATGTCGGCCACCCACATCGGTATCAAGTCATTGCGGTGATACATTGCAGGAAGTGCGTCCCATTTGATGCAGTCGGTGCCGTGTCGGTCGATTGGTGTGTCAAAATCGTATGTCTTGTCCATAATGTCGTTTTGTATTGTCGGACTGTGTTATAGCCCCTGTTCGTTTTCGATGAAGTCGGCAACTAGCGCCAGCAGCTCGTCGCCGTAGCGATTCACCGTCTTGGGACCGATGCCGTTCAGGCGTTCCAGCTCTGCGATGGTACGTGGTTTCGCTGCTGCAATGGTCATTAGGGCTTCCTGGTGTAATATTCGGAACGCAGCCACGTCTGCTTCTTTGGCTTTGGCAGTGCGCCAACGACGCAGGACGGCAATCAGGTCGGTGTCGTTGGAGGTCTCATTTGCCACTGTTTTTTTGACTTTCTTCTTCTGCCGGTTGCTGCCGCTGTCCCCAACCACATAGCTGGCTTTGGCATGCTGTACGCATGCCACACTGTATCCCTTGCGTGCCACTGCATCGAGACATGCCAGTTTGAGACCCGTTTCGTCGGTCACCTCGTCACCTGCTTCGCGAATGGCCTTTGCGGTCTCCTTGTTGTCAACATCCACGTCGAGCAATGCCACAAGTGCTTGACTGAAGTCTTTGAGTTGAGTGTGGTAGTATTTTGCGCCCTGCCCTGCACGGATGTCTTGATGCTCTTCGTCGAGGTGCATCAGTTGTGCTTTGAAACGTTCGCTTACGCCCTGGAGGTCGATAATGGTGTCGAGCATTCGCTGCATACGATTCACCTTGTCGGGATAGAGTCTACGCAATTTGGAATAATGTTCGTACAGCCGTTCGGTATGGTGTAGCAGGGCATCTACGCTGAATAGTTCCATCAGTTTCTCCATACGGTATTGCTGCTGGTATTGTGCTGCATCGCTGGCGGCTTGCTCGAAAGTCGGTTGTGTGCTGACGAAATGCGACACAGAAGCATCGTCGAAAGCTACATCGGCTGACAGAGGTGTGGTGAGGTAGAGGCCATCCAGTGTGCGGCATCGGCTGAGTGCCACGTACACCTGTCCGAAGGCGAATGCGTCGGCAGCATCGATAGCCACACGGTCGAATGTCAGACCCTGCGCTTTGTGTATCGTCACTGCCCAAGCCGCCTGTAGAGGATACTGGCTGAAGGTGCCTTCAACCTCTTGTACTATATCGTTGCTGGTGGGGTCGATAGTGTATCGCATACTTTCCCACACCTCGCGTCCTACATTGATGGTGTCGCCGTCATCGTCGATAACCTCGATATAGTCTTTGTTGTCGTCGCTACCGAATCCTGTTACGGTGCCAAGCTTGCCGTTATAGTAACGGTGACCGCCGCTGGTGTCGTTCTTCAGAAACATTACGCGTTCGCCAACCTTGATGACGAGGCTCTTGTCGCATGGTATTGATTTTTCAGGGAATGAGCCTGTTGTTTTCGCTTCGAACGTGCGGCTTTTGCCGTGCAATGCGGACAGTTGACGGTCGTTGATGGAGTCGGCCTGCCTGTTGTGAGTGGTGAGCGTTATTGGAGGGTTCCCTGCGCGGTCGGTGGGTATGGCGTCTGGTGCTGTCAGGCGGCTGTTGAGCACATGCAGCACATCTGTGTCGATGTGACCGTTGCGAACACGGTTGAGCAGTTCTACGAACGTTGCATCCTGTTGGCGGTAGACGGTAGAGAGTTCGATGGTGGTATACGGCATGTGCTGCAATGCCTTGCTGGCGAAGAAATACGGTGACGGGTAGACCTTTTCCATGTAGGGCCTCTCGCGTTCTGTTACAACGGGCGACAGCTGGTGCACATCGCCAATCATCAGCAGTTGTACTCCTCCGAATGGGCGACTGCTGCGACGGACGCGCCGCAACGTCATGTCTATGGCGTCGAGCAGGTCGGCCCGCACCATCGACACTTCGTCAATAATCAACAATTCAAGGGTTCGTATGATGTTGAGTTTGTTCTTGCTGAGTGACTTGTAGCGGTTGGGCATCTGGTATTCGGTGACGAGCTCCTTGATGTCGGGCAGGTAAGGGTCGAATGGAAGTTGGAAGAAACTGTGTATCGTTACGCCGCCGGCATTGATGGCGGCCACACCTGTAGGCGCCACCACGGCATGGCGTTTCGTCGTGGTGCGAACCACCTCGTGGAGGAACGTGGTCTTGCCAGTGCCGGCCTTGCCGGTCAGGAATACCGACACGCCCGTCTGCTCCACATAGCGTCGTGCCAGCTCTATTTGAGGGTTGTTTTCCATAATCGGCTGCAAAGGTACGAACTTTCTGCCACACGGCAAAATATATTCCGCTATCTCGCGTTATATCAATATGGAAACGCCTGTATTGAACGCACACAACAAGGAGGAGTATCCGCCGATGCATACGGCGGAGCACATACTGAACCAGACCATGGTGCGCATGTTTGGCTGCCCACGGTCGCGCAATGCGCATATAGAAAGGAAGAAGAGCAAGTGCGACTATCTGCTCGACGCCTGCCCCACCGAGGAACAGGTGCAGGAGATAGAGCGCTGCGTCAACGAGGTGATAGCGCAGCATCTGTCCGTGAGCTATGAGTTTGTGAAGAGGGGAGAGGTACCACCCGAGGTGGACCTCGGCAAGCTGCCCGACGACACCGGCGAGACCATCCGTCTGGTTCGCATCGGCGACTACGACCTCTGCGCCTGCGTAGGCACCCATGTGCAGAACACTTTCGAGATTGCCACCTTCAAGATCATCTCCCACGACTGGAACCCCGACACCAAGGTATGGCGTATGCGCTTCAAACTTGTAGAATAAACAAAAAAAAATGGCCGCATCGGGAAAAGTGTGTAAATTTGCAAACTGATATAAAGTGTGTGAATATGAAACGTTTTATACTTGTATTTGCTTTGGCAGCGTCTCTATGGTTCTCCTCATGTGACTACTGGGGCGATTTTTCATTTGAGATAGAAAACCATACCGGCCATTCTGTAGCTGTTTCATATTATGAGCAGTTACAGTCGACGGAGGACATACTGCCTACATATGAGCACGGTGAGGATTATGAATGGGTGCATCTTGCAGACACGCCAACATACATAAATATCAAGCCAGACTCAACATACTGTGTATGGTATGACATTGGACAGGTAGGGAAGGATTGGCCAACAGAGGAAGATACGCCAGAGAGATACCATATTGTTCCACTTTGGGACCGTATAGAATACGTAATGGTGGGAACTGACACACTCGATGCTTCAGAGTATTCAAAAGATAAATGGGATGTCAGGAATCAATGTGTTTATGTTTTGAAGATTAAATAGCCCGTCTCTTTTGCCAATAATGAGAGATAATAAAATAGCCGCGGGAATGCCCGTGGCTATTTGTTTTATCCCTTAAGGGCTTTTGCCTTATGCTTTCAGCAGGAAGCCGAGGTCGTCTGTTAGGCCGTACTCTTTGGTGTTCTCCATTTTGGTCTTGAAGACCTTCATCTTATTGGGCTTGCCGATGAGGGAGAGCTTGCCGTCTTCGAGCAGCAGGGCCGTGGCTTCGCGGATGGCGGCGACGGTGGCCTTGGGGTTGACTATGATGTACTCTTTCAGTCGGTCGTCGCGGGTCTCGCCGCCGTGCTTGGGGTCGAAGAAGTCGGTGTAGTGCGGGTTAATCTGGAACGGGACGAGGCCCATGCAGTCGAACGAGTCGGGCATGACGATGGGCATGTCGTTGGTGGTGCATAGGGTGGGACCTGCCACGTTACTGCCGGCGCTCCAGCCCATGTAGGGCATGCCGTCGAAGGCGCGCTGGCGGATGGCCTGCATGAGGCCCGTGCGTTGCAACTCGCGCACCAGGTGGAAGGTGTTGCCACCGCCCACGGCCACGCAGTCGGTGTCATAGACGGCGTTGACGGGCAGTGCCTTGTGGTGCACGCTGGTCAGCTTCACGCCGAACTCCTTGTACACTGCGGCTACCTTGGCCTCGTAGGCGTCGTAGCTCTTGGTCAGCCCGTTGGGGGCCAGGCTCACGCCGGCGTAGGGCACGAAGAGCACTTTTTTCACATTGTGCCGGCGGCAGAAGTCGGCGATCATATCCTTGCACCAGCCGAGGTAAGCCTCGCCACGCATGGTGCTGTTGCTGATAAGGAGAAGGTTTCTTTTATCCATAAATTGTATATTCATTGGTTGGTATTAACATCAGTTCCATTTCTGACCGATGTCCCAGTGGTGGGCGGTCTTGACTTCGTAGATGGTAGCGGCGAGGTTGAACTCGTCGACGATGAGCGGCACAGCTTCGGGGTACTGGTGTATCCAGTTGCCGACGGCGATGGTGAAGATCTCGGTGTCGGGGTTGTAAAAGATGCGGCTTCCACCTTGGTAGTCGGCTCCTCGTTGCGGTCTTCGATGCCTTTAACCTCTTTGAGTGTCACCTTGACAGCGGCGGCCACTATGCGTTGCAATTCTTCTTCGGTTACAGTCATAGTCATTCATAAAGGTGGATGTTTACTAAAATGGCGTATAGCAATATTACGCGTCGATGGTGGCGTAGGTGGCGTTCTGCTCGATGAAGGCGCGGCGGGGCGGCACGTCGTCGCCCATGAGGAGCGAGAAGATGCGGTCGGCACTGGCTGCGTTCTCGATGGTCACCTGTCGCAGCTGGCGTCCTTCGGGATCCATGGTAGTGTCGCGCAACTGGTCGCTGTTCATCTCGCCCAGACCTTTGTAGCGCTGCACGTGGATGCCTTTGTCGCCGAACTCCATGAGGGCACGCTCGCGGTCGTCCTCGGTCCAGCAGTAGACCTGTTTGTTGCCTTTCTTGACGAGGTATAGTGGGGGAGTGGCGAGGTAGACATAGCCGTTCTCGATGAGCTCGGGCATGTAGCGGAAGAAGAAGGTGAGCATCAGCGTGTCGATGTGGGCTCCGTCGACATCGGCATCGGTCATGACGATGACTTTGTGGTAGCGCAGCTTGCTGAGGTTGAGGGCCTGTGGGTCGTCGGGTGTGCCTACGGTGACACCCAGGGCGGTGTAGATGTCGCGGATGGCCTCGCTCTCGAAGGCGCGGTGGCGCATCACCTTCTCCACGTTGAGTATCTTGCCTCGTAGCGGCAGGATGGCTTGGAAACGGCGGTCGCGTCCTTGCTTGGCGCTACCGCCTGCCGAGTCGCCCTCGACGAAGAATATCTCGCACTCGGCGGGGTCGTTGCTCTGGCAGTCGGCCAGCTTGCCGGGCATGCCGGCGCTGCTGAAGACGTTGCTGCGTTGCACCATCTCGCGGGCCTTGCGGGCGGCCTGGCGTGCGCGGGCGGCCAGGATCACCTTGTCCACGATGGTGTGGGCCTCGTTGGGGTGCTCCTCCAGGTAGTTCTCCAGCATCTCGCTCACGGCCTCGTCCACGGCACCGCGCACCTCGGCGTTGCCCAGCTTGGTCTTGGTCTGTCCTTCGAACTGCGGCTCGGCGACCTTGACCGAGATGATGGCCGTGAGGCCCTCGCGGAAGTCGTCGCCGGTGATATCTACCTTGGCTTTCTGAAGCATACCGCTGCGGTCGGCGTAGTTTTTCAGTGTACGTGTCAGACCGCTGCGGAAGCCGGCCAGGTGGGTGCCGCCCTCGTGGGTGTTGATGTTGTTGACGTAAGAATGCAGGTTCTCGCTGTAGCCGGTGTTGTACTGCATGGCAATCTCGATGGGGATACCTTTGCGCTCGCCTTCAATGTAGATAGCCTCCGGCATCAGCTTCTCGCGGTTCTCGTCTAGGTAGGCTATGAAGTCGCGCAACCCCTGTTCACTAAAGAAGTGATCCTCGCGGCTGGGCTTTTCCAGCGTGGCGGCGTCCTGGATGGTGGAATCCTCCGGCAGACGCCAGTCGCAGATGTTGATTTCGATGCCCTTGTTCAGGTAGGCCAGCTCTCGCATGCGGTCCAGCAGCGTGTCGTACTTGTATTCGGTGACGGTGAATATGGTGTCGTCGGGATGGAAGGTGATCTTCGTGCCGCGCTTGTCGGTGGCGCCTACCTCCTTGACGGCATAGAGGGGCTTGCCCTTGCTGTATTCCTGCTGGTAGACCTTGCCGTCGCGGTAGACGTTGACGATCATGTGGTCGCTCAAGGCGTTGACGCAGCTCACGCCCACGCCGTGCAGACCTCCGGATACTTTGTAGCTGTTCTTGTTGAATTTGCCGCCGGCGTGCAGCACGGTCATCACCACCTCGAGGGCCGAGCGGTGCTCCTTCTCGTGCATGTCCACGGGGATGCCGCGGCCGTTGTCCTCCACGGTGATGCTGTTGTCGGGGTTGATCTGCACGTCAATCTTGGTGCAATAGCCCGCAAGAGCCTCGTCGATGGAGTTGTCGACCACTTCGTAGACAAGATGGTGGAGACCACGCTCGTTGACGTCGCCGATGTACATGGCTGGACGTACTCGCACGGCCTCAAGGCCTTCAAGCACGGTAATGTTACTCGCACTGTAGTCAATGTTTTGATTCTCGCTCATATAGTTGTCTTGTTGTGTTCTTGTTTAGAGATGCAAAGATACAAAAAAATAATGATATATATATAGATTATATATGTATTTATTAACATTAATTCAACAAAGCAACCGCACTCCATTTCGGAGGGCGGTTGCTTTGTGGTGGTTGATGTGTCGATGTGCTATTTTAGCAGCTGGCGAACCTTGTCAATCATCTCTTCTTCGCTGCCGGGCGTGTAGGCTGTGTGTTGCCACACTATCTCACCGTCGCCGTTCACGATGAATGTGTGCGGGACGTTGATGACATTCATGACACGGGCAAAGTCTTTGTTCTGGTCAAGGTAGACCTCGTAGGGCCAGTCTTTGCCGTCGACCCAGGGACGCACTCTCGCAGCAGTGCGTGTGTCATCGATTGATATGGCTACCAGCTTCACGCCTGTCTCATCCTGCCATTCGTCGTACACTTCTTTGATTGCGTCGAGTTCTGCGTTGCATGGCTTGCACCATGTTGCCCAGAAGCTGATGATGACGGGCTTGCCGTCGTTTTTGATTACCGATGTCTGGACACTCTGGCCATCGAGTGTCTTTATGGTGATGTTTTCAGGCATCTTGGCACCTTGTGCCATAAGGCCGCCGGCCAATAACAGACCGCAGAGGTAGAGGACTATTTTTTTCATTGTTACTCTTTTTTATATTTGTATCGGCAGTTTGTGTTTTATTGTATCGATAGTGTTTTTTTCTTCGGCAATCAGGTCGGATGTCCATATTGTCGACTCGCCGTCCGCCATGTCGTCATGCAGTTGGAAGAGGCGTCCGTAGTGGAGGCCGAACTCCCCGTATTCCGGGTTGCCGAGTGCGCATGCAGTACTGAACAGGTGTGCTGTCTTCCCGTCGATTATCTTCACGTATCGTTCGCACGACATGGCTGTGTCTTCTAGTGCCATCAGTTCGGCTTCGACCATGGTGGTCACTGTTTGGTTGACCATGCGGGCGGCTTCGGTGTCGTTCATCTCGTCGAGCAACCGCATCACCTGTGCCAGGTGATAGTCACCGACAAGTACTGCGACTTGATTGTTCCACCGTGCGTTTACGGTGGGTTGTCCGCGTCGTTCGCTACCGTTGTCGATCACGTCGTCGTGGAGCAGCGAGGCGTTGTGTATCATCTCAACGCATGTGGCGGCCAGCAGGGTGCGGCGTGAGTTGAGTGTAGCCTCGCCCAGTGTGGCTGCCGCCATAAGGGTCAGACGTGGACGTAACATCTTGCCGCTGTGCGTAACGGTATATGCCTCCACTTGTCCAAGCAAGGCACCGCTACCTTCGGTCATGCGCCGCAGGTATTCTCTGTGTACCGCCTCGAGACTAGCTGTTAAATTCATTGTTGAGTGCCGAGAGTTTGTTGGTCAGTTGTTTGCTGGCTTTTACAAGTGGTAGGCGCAGCACGTTGTTGATGAGTCCTTGCATCTCCATGAGGGCCTTGATGCCGGTGGGGTTGCCTTCGTCGAATATGGCGTTCATCAGAGGCAGCATTCGGTAGTGCAACGGCAGTGCTTTCTTGAGGTCGCCCTTGATGGCCAGCTTCACCATCTGGCTCATCTCCTTTGGGAGGGCGTTGGCCATCACGCTGATGACGCCGTCGGCGCCCAGAGCCAGCATCGGCAGCGTCAGAGCGTCGTCGCCACTGATGACGCTGAAGGTGTCGGGCCTGCAACGCAGTATCTCCATTACCTGCGCCATGTTGCCCGAGGCTTCTTTGATGCCTGCAATGTTGGGGCACTCGTTTGCCAGTGTCAGGGTGGTCTCGGCTGTGATGTTGACGCCAGTGCGACCGGGCACATTGTATATTATCACCGGCACAGGCGAGGCTTCGGCCACCGAGCGGTAGTGCTGGACAAGACCCCGTTGGTTGGGTTTGTTGTAGTAGGGCGCTACGCTGAGTATACCACTGATGCCGTCGAAGTTGGTGGCGGCTATTGTGTCGGTGAGGCTCAAGGTGTTGTTTCCGCCAAGGCCAAGCACTATGGGCAGGCGTCCGTTGACTGTCTCGACGATGAATTCAAGCACTGCCGACCGCTCGCTCTCAGTCATGGTGGCGGCCTCGCTGGTGGTGCCTAAAGCGACGATGTAGTCCACGCCTGAGGCGATGATTATCTCCAGGATGTGCTCAAGCTTGGTGAAGTCGACTGTGTCCTGCTGTTTGCGGAAGGGTGTGACGAGGGCCACGCCTGTGCCACTGAATGGTCTTGCTTTCATGGGATGTTATTTATGGATCATTCCAAGGTATTCGATGATGTTGTTGAAGAAGTATTTGAGGTCCACTGCGCCGTCGCCGCGTATGATGAGGTCGAACACCTCGGAGGGGTCTTCCGAAGGGGTTGCGTAGACAACCTTCAGGTTGGCGTCGGTGCAGAGGGCCACATATTGGGCGAAGAAGTTGTCTTGGCCTATGGTGTCGATAAGTAGGTCGTAATGCCGTTCTGTGAACGGCCGGATGCTTTCGTCGCTGGGCAGCCCCCAGAAGTTGATGTCGGTCTTGCCACGGCAGATGTGTGTGTTCTGGTGCGTGATGACAAATCCCAGTTCCTGGTCTTTTGGCAGCAGGGCAATGATATGCACTCTCTTGCCTTGGTTTTCCATCACCTTGGCGAAATGATGCAGTATGTTCCAATGCTGTTCGCTGTCGAGGCGACAGATGACACCGATGGTTTTGACCTCCTGGATGTTGTCAATCTTTTTGTCGCGAGGGGCATTCATCAGGTCGCGTATGACCTTCTTGCGGTGTATTTCCTTGATGAAGTTGGACATATTGTTTTTATTGTTCGTTTCTTTGAAACAGTCGTTATTCGCTTTGTTTGTTTTGTTTCAGCGGTGCTCATAGCCTCCGGCATTCTCGCCATGTCAAAGTAAGCAAGCTTCCTTTGGCCATTTGGCTTGTCGAAAAC
>FLNX01003837.1_pt1 | contig 24215 bp, 19 predicted proteins | sample 1140341 | NCBI WGS metagenome assembly FLNX01 (sample SAMEA3878208, study PRJEB12797) | bioreactor metagenome | biome: Moose rumen | place: Sweden | collected 2011-10
GTTTTACTCGGCGGCCGTGGTCACTACGCACGAGGAGACGGACACCTACATTGAATTCACCGACCGGGAGATGTGGTGGGACGCCCTGTTCGTGGTGGACATCGTCCTCTGGTGCGTCAAGGGCGTTTTTCACCTGGCCGCGCCCTGGACCTGGATTTACGAAATCTTCACCAATGGCTACTTCGTTGCCTGGCTCATCTACGAGTGGGTCATCCGCAAGCGTTATTTCAAGCTGGACGTATATTCCAAGCGCGGGGAAATGCCGATAATTGTTTCGGATAATACCTGAAGGTTGTTCCAGTCAGGTTGTCAGCAAGCAGCCAACACCACTCCCGCTCCACGCGGGCCGCGCTCCCACCGCCCGGGGCCCATCTCCCGGAAATTGGCTATATTTGTGTGTTGAAATTAACGTTACGCCAAGATGACACTTGAACTAAACATCCAGGAAGCCATCAAAGAGGCCATGAAGGCCCACGACACCGTGGCCAGTTTCAGGGGACCATTTTGTGTTTCATGGCAATACAATTGACATACAGGCGGACAAGCAGATTGTCGATGCGCGTCGTGAGCAATGGCGACATACATGTATCGGCCCCTTTCGGTGTGTCGAAAAAGGCGGTGGAGGCGTTTATTTGCGAGCATCAGGAGTGGATTGCCCGAGCTAGAAAGAAGACGGCAGAGCGGCAGATCCAGAGGGAGGCCTTTTTCAATCAGTTGCCACTTGCCACGAAGGCACAAAAGGCCGAGGCCACGGAAAAAATCAGATTGCTGGTGGAACCGATGGTGCAACGTTATTCAAAGCTGATTGGGGTAAGTCCTTCGTCTGTCGCTTATAAACCGATGAAATCCCGCTGGGGCGTATGCAACGTCAAGGAGGGACGTATCTGCTATTCCACTTATCTGCTGTTGCTGCCGGAAGAGTGCGTCGAACATGTGGTGGTTCATGAACTTTGCCACCTGTTGGAGCCCAGCCACAATGCCCATTTTTATGTGCTGATGGATATCTATTATCCAAAATGGAGAGAGGCGCGGAAGGCCTCTCGCGAAATGACAAGGGGCGATTGTGGCTGAAAATAATCATGAATAACAAGTGAAATATAATCATTCGCAAGGATGATAAGATATTTGCCACGCAGCGGGCGATGCATTGTTACTTTTGCACGCTACTGACGGAAGCATTGCATTTGAATGAGCATGAGGCGGCACGATGGCTCGCCAAGGATGAATTGGAGAGCGTAGAGTGGCTGCCAGCGGATTGGCAGATAATCGGGTTGCTAAAAGACGGCTGATGTAAGATGGAAGATGTAATAGCCTGCGGCAGCGGCAATTTTCTGACGGAATCTTATACTTCTTTAAGGCGTCTGGAGAACGAGGCCCTTCGCATGCCAGTTCAACATCTTCCAAAACCAGCCTTGCCCGGCGGCTGAAGCTTTCAGGGGAAATAGAATCATCGAACCGATGAAGAAAATTTGCATATGTGCTCCTACTGTCCCGATATCTGGGACATTGGGCGCGTTTTGAACCGATTTTGCTTCCAACGTCCCAGAGTTGGGGACATTGGACACAGTGGGGGGGGAGCCTGCAACAAAAGAGACAGACCTAAGTCGTTTTGACTTTTGGTCTGCCTCTCTTTAGTAGACTACCCGTTTAAATTATCGAACTTTTTTCGGGCCCTGAAGGACCTGCAAGACTGGTTTTTGAAAGATGGTCAGGCAGCATTCGCGGAATGATGATTGAGCTCGCTTTTCAGACTTTCCTGCTTTATTTGTTTATTATTTCCTGCGCTTACTCAGGGGCCTTCTCTTTGCTGGGGTGACAGCCCTGTATGGCTGTTCCCGCTGGGCTCACTTTATTCTGAATTCTAAAACCCTGCAAAGATACTTCGTCTTTTTTGCTTAATCAGACCCATCGTGGCGACATTTTCCGCGAAATGGCAAATTTCGGGCTCCCGCAGCTACTTTTTTCGCCGAAAAAGCCTTAATTTTGTAATGATAATATGTGTGCTTCATGAAATAACTCCTATATCTCATCACTGCCACCGTGCTCATCCTGTCCTGCTCCTCGCCGACCGCAGCGGCTTCTACACCCTCCGCACCTTCCAGCGTTCCTTCCTCGCCGTCACCGGCAAGACGCCAAGCGATTATGCACAATATTTGAAAGAAGACAAATAATAATTGAAAACAAATACTTAAAATAATGATTACCATGAAAAGAATTCTTGTTACGTTCGCACTTATGTGCCTGGCTATTGGTGCTTATGCCCAGAGAGATATCCCCGCGGGGGGCAACATGGAGGTGGCATCGATAGGGTCGGATGATTCCGTCGGTGGTATCGGCCAGGACAAACAAATCACCCTGTACAAGATTAAGGACAACGACGGGAACCCCAGTTTCCTTCTTTTTGTCAGCCATACGCTGGTTTCCTTCTCCTTTGGCTCGGTGGATTCAATCACCTCTATCGGGATTCCCGGCGGCGTCGCTATACTGGATTTTGGGACCACTTATGAGGAGGCGATGGGTAATCTTGACGCGCTTCTAGGCATGTTTGCCGAAAAGGACGGTGCGCAAAAGGAGCTCACGTGCACAGACGGCACTAAAGTTCAGTGCACCCTGTATAAGGGCTTCCTGGGAAAGCATCTTGAGATTGCAGAAACATCCATCACCAAGAGTGACATCAAGTCTCTCAAATTCAGCTTCAAGTTATCCAAGAAACTGCACCCGGACCTGTAGTGGATTACAAACCTGATATGAAAACCAAGCATATCATAATAGCCTTCGCCGCGCCATGCTTCCCCATGGCTTCAAGCCCTTCTTCGCGGCCTGAAACTCTACTGAAAGATGCACAAATCAGAACTTTAGTGATGACAAAACAGCTTCCTCCCGCACTTGTTTCCCTCCTGGTCCTGCTGACTGCATGCAATCGCAGTGAGGTGGTGCCGGCGGCCCCCGACTACACCAACCCTGCCATGTGGATCACGGAAGATATGGACCCGGAGGGTACCGGGGCCGATGTGTTCTATGTGGTTTCCACCTGGGAGATGGACTGGAAAGATGCCAAGGGGCGCACGGTCCATTACGCCGATGTCCGGAATCCGGAGCACCGCACTCACATGGCTACTGAAATGAATGGCGTCGCCGAATATATGGCTCCCGGCAACCGATTCTGGGCGCCCTTCTATCGTCATGCCACCATCGAGGCCTTCACCTCGCGTGACGAGGAAGTGATCCATGCGCGCACCCGCCTTCCGATGCAGGATGTCTGCGACGCCTTTGACTATTTCCTGACGCAGCGTAAACCCGGGCGGCCGCTCGTTATCGCCGGTTTCAGCCAGGGAGGGCTGGCGGTGGTGGAACTCCTCAAGCACATGGACGACGCCACTTTCAGAGATCTGGCCGGGGCTTATGTCATGGGCTACAAGGTGACGGACGAGGACCTTGCCTCCTCCCCGCATATCCGGCCGGCGGAAGGGGCCGACGATACAGGCGCCACCATCTGCTACAACACGGTAAAGGACGTCAAATACATCAATCCGGTGATATCGGCCACCAGCACCGGCATCAATCCCGTGAACTGGGTGACCGATGCCACGCCGGCCGTGCTGCACGACACCATTACCGTAACTTTGTCGCCGGAGTATCACGTCCTTGTGGTTGACGGCTATGACGGGGCCGAATATCCGCCTTTTGAGGATTTTATCAACGTGGGCGACATCCACAGCTGCGAGCCCTGGCTCTACAGCGAATGTCTGCAGGAAAACATCCGCGTGAGGGCCCGGTCCTGGCGCGAGAAAAACAAGAATATGATCGTAAGTAAAGTATTTGAAGAACTGAGAGGCCGTGATGTAACCCTCTTTGTGGCAGATGAAGACGAAATCTCTCCCGCCGAAGTACCTTTCCCTGTGGTCTTTACCGGCATGGGAAAGATGCGGATGTTCAGCGCCCTGGTCAAGTGGCACGAGGCCCTGCCCGAAGGCAGCGCCCCGGTGGTCCTGAACATCGGCAGTGCCGGATCGGCCAAGTATCCCATCGGAACCATCGTGAACTGCAAGCGCATCTTCAACGGCGGCAGCGAGCTGATTGCAGACTGCATAGAGCTTCCCGGCGAGGGCGCGAGCATCTTCTCCGGCGACTATTTCATGAGCACGCAGACCTTCAGCCCGGAGCAGGTGAAGGCGCTGTCGGAGCAGTATGACCTCTTTGACATGGAAGCCTATGCCGCCGCACAGTTCTGCAAGATGTACGACATCCCCTTCTACTGCCTCAAGGCCGTCTCAGACAACCTGGACGGCAACCTCAAGGACTGGCGCAGCATCCTCGCGGACATACGCATCCGCTTCACGGAGCTGCTGAATACCTGCAAATAGACCTTTCCGCCTGGTATCAGGTGGGAGAGGGCGGGAACGGGAAGACCTATGGGAACAGACAAATCGAGAAAATCTAACCAATAGTTTCAAAAACAAGGAGACAAAAAAAGAGGAAAAATCTTTCGATTTTTCCTCGGTAGTAGCGGAGGCAGGACTCGAACCTGCGACCTCCGGGTTATGAGCCCGACGAGCTACCGACTGCTCTACTCCGCGGTATGGGAATACAAAGATAAGGCGTTTTTTTGAAAACTCCAAATTTTTTAGATTCTTCGCTCAGAATGACAGGGCGACGCTTAGGAACGTCAGGATTCCGTCCAGGTCTTTTACGGGAAATGCCTTTTGCTCACCGCTTTGCAAATTCTTCAGGTTCACCGTCCCGGCTTCCATTTCGTTGGAGCCGTTGATGGAGATAAAGGGGATGTTCCGTCTCTCAGCGTACTCGAACTGCTTCTTCAGTTTGGTGGCTTCCGGATAAACTTCCACCGAAACGCCGGCTTCCCTGATCGCTTTGGCAATGGGCAGCACGTAGCGGAGTTCGTCGGTTCCCATCACGGCAAAAAGCAGGGTGGTGGACTGTTCCAGAGTGGGCGGGAAGAGGTCCAGGCCGGTGAGCACGTCGTAGATGCGGTCGGCCCCGAAGGAGATGCCCACGCCGGAAAGGCCGGGCAGGCCGAAGATGCCGGTAAGATTATCGTAACGGCCTCCGCCGCAGATACTTCCAATCTCCCAGTCCAGCGCTTTCACTTCGAAGATGGCACCGGTGTAGTAGTTGAGCCCGCGGGCCAGGGAAAGATCCATCTCCACCGGGGCGGAAACCCCGACGGAGTTTATATGGCCGAAGAGCTCCTCCAGTTCCGCCAGGCCCTTGAGGCCGGTCTCGGAAACCACGCCGGAAGCGCTGCCGCCCTGGAAAAGCCCCCGCATGGCGGCGAGTTTCTCCTCGAAGGACCCGGTAAGCAAAAGAATTTGCCCGATGACGGCAATCCCGCCTTCCGACAGCCCCTTGTCGGCCATTTCTTCCTTCACTTTCTCCAGGCCAATCTTGTCCAGTTTGTCGATGGCTACGGTAATGTCCACCACCTTGTCCGGGGCGCCGGCAATTTCGGCGAAACCCGTGAGCACCTTGCGGTTGTTGATGTGGATGCCCACCCGTACGCCCAGTTTGCCGAACACGTCGTCCACCATCTGCACCAGTTCCAGTTCGTTCACCTGGGAGGTGGTGCCGATGACATCTACGTCGCACTGGTAGAACTCACGGTAGCGGCCTTTCTGGGGACGGTCGGCCCGCCAGACCGGCTGAATCTGGAAACGCTTGAAAGGGAAGGAGATCTCGTTCTGGTGCTGCACAACATAGCGGGCAAAGGGAACCGTCAAGTCGTAACGGAGGCCTTTTTCGGGCGGAAGCTCCGCCTTCTCGCCGCTGTTCTGGATGCGGAAGAGAAGCTTGTCGCCCTCCTCTCCGTACTTCCCCAGCAGCGTGGAGAGGTTCTCCTGCGCGGGCGTCTCTATCTGCTGGTAGCCGTAGGTGCGGAAAACGCTCCGGATGGTGTCGAAGATATAATTGCGCCGGGCCATTTCCTTCTGGCCGAAATCGCGCGTCCCCTTTGGTATGGAGGGTTTCTGGATAACCATAAACTAAATTTTTGCCAAAGTTACAAAAAAAACGCTAACGGACGGAGGCTTTGAGCTGCAGGATGCGCCGGACGCTTTCGTCGATACGGGATTCCGGGATGATCCCGTCCTCTACGGCCTTGAGCACCGCCTCAAATACCTTGGGATAGTCCCGCGTCCCCAGCAGGATGTCGGCCCCGGCCTGCAGGGCCAGGATGGCCGCTTCCTCTGAAGAGTACTGCCGGGTGATGGCCCCCATTTCCATGCCGTCCGTGATGATGACGCCCTCGAAGCCCAGCTCTCCCCGGAGCTTTTCCTGCAGGATGACGGGGGAGAGGGTGGAGGGAATTTCCGACCCCGTCACCTTGGGGGCCGATATATGGGCCGTCATCACCATGGGCGCCCCTGCTGCAATTCCGGCCTTGAAGCTGACCATCTCGCACGAGCGCATCTCTTCCCAGGTCTTGTGGCTGACGGCATATCCCAAATGGGTGTCGGCATAGGTGTCGCCGTGCCCGGGGAAGTGCTTGAGGCAGCTCACCACGCCAGCATCGGCCATGCCTTTCACGTACTGGGCCACCATCGGGGCGGCTACGGCCGGGTTGTCGGAGAAGGCCCGCGTGCCGATGATGATGTTCTCCGGGTTGGTGTTCACGTCGGCCACGGGGGCGAAATTGACCTCGAAGCCGTACTGTTTCAGGTAGGAGCCGATAGCGAAGGCGGCATTGTAGGCAGCCTTGGGGTTGCCGGTGGCGCCGATGGAGGCCGTGCTCTCGAACCTGGGGACCTGGAAGTTGGGGTTGTTGCCGATGCGGGCCACCCGTCCGCCTTCCTCGTCGATGCAGATGAGGGGATCGCCCTGGAAACGCCTGAGCTCCCCGATGAAGCGGGTCACCTGCTCCGGGGTGTCGATGTTATGGGCATACAGCAGGATGCCCCCGACGGGGTACTCCTGATTGGTTTCGGCCATCCTGCTATTGACGCCGCGGATAGCGTAGGGTACCAGGTCTTCTCCGGTGACCCATTGGATCTCCGGGTCGAAGGCTTCCGGGCGCACAATGAACAGCTGGCCGATTTTTTCTTTGAGCGACATTGTTTTCAATTGTTTCTCTACGGTGGATCCCTGGCCGGACGCCGTCTGGCTGCAGGACAGGAGCAGGGACAGGGCCGACAGGAGGACGGATGGCATCATGAGACGTTTCATGGGCATGCAATCAAAAAAACACTCCCTTGGGCAAACGGTGCCGGGAGTGCTTGAGAGCGAGATACGAGGCTCGAACTCGCGACCTTCGGCTTGGGAAGCCAACGCTCTACCAACTGAGCTAATCTCGCAACGGGACTACAAATATAAGCATTTTTTTTCATCCGCCAATTTTTAGGGGTGCTTTTTGCGTGGGTTGAACAAATCGTCTGGTTTGTCAACATTTTTTTTTGTACATTTGCTCAAACTGAAAACCAATCCAACTCAATCCGATATGAAAAAACTTCTTTTATCCGCTGTGCTTCTTTCTCTGTGCGCATCGGCCTTTTCCCAAGGGCTCCGGCTCCGGGAAGACAACATCGACCAGATTGTCAGCGCCATGACCCCGCAGGAAAAAGCCACCCTGCTGGTGGGCTGCGGCGCCGGCTGGGGCAACGTGAACGCCAAATTTATGGGAACTGCCGGTTGGACGGCCGCCATCGACCGCCTGGGCATTCCCTCCATCTATTTCGCCGACGGCCCGCAAGGGGTGAACATGAGCCAGTATCGGGAGTATGACGTTACCGACTACAGTTGTACGTTCTTCCTCTCCGGCTCCTCGCTGGCCACTTCCTGGGATGTGGAAGCGGCCCGCTCCATCGGCCATGCAATCGGCTATGAACTCAAGGAGCGGGGTCTGGACGTGATTCTGGGCCCGGGCATCAACCTGCACAGGAGCGTGCTGGGCGGCCGTGACCAGGAGTATTTCTCGGAAGATCCGGTCCTTGCCGGCAAACTGGCTGCCGCCTGGATCCAGGGCGCGCAGTCCAACGGGGTGGCCACTTCCCTGAAGCACTTTGCCGTGAACAACCAGGAGACCAACCGGAAGGAGAACGACTCCCGGGTCAGCGTCCGCGCTCTCCGGGAACTGTACCTGAAGGCTTTCGAGATTGCCGTGAAGGAGGGGAATCCCGGCACCGTGATGGGCGCCTACAACTATGTGAACGGCGTCCACGCCTGCGAGAACCCGGACCTGCTGGACCGCCTGCTCCGCCAGGAATGGGGCTGGAACGGTGTGGTGATGAGCGACTGGGACGGCGTTGTGCTCACCAGGGAGGCCGTGAAAGCCACCTGTGACCTCATCGAGCCCGGTCTGGAAAAGAACCGCCAGGACATTGTTTCCGGCCTTGCCGACGGCTCCCTGTCCCAGGCCGACGTGGACCGCAACGTGAAGCACGTGTTGGAGCTGGTCGTAAAGAGCCCGTCCTTCAAGGGGTATAAGTACAGCAACAATATCGACCGGGAAACCCATCAGAATCTGCTCCGGCGGGTCTCCGCCGAGGGCATGGTGCTCCTGAAGAACGACGGGAACGCCCTGCCGCTCACCCCGGGCAAAGTGGCCCTGTACGGCTGCGCCTCCTACGACCTGGTTCCCGCCAACATGGGTGTGGGCGGCTCCAACCATGGCGTGTACCATGTCTCCCTGGTCCAGGGCCTCCGCCAGGACGGCTTCACCGTGAACTGGGACCTCCTGCGGGAATATGCAGACTATGTGCCGTCGGCCAAGGAGAAGATCCGTTCCGCCTTCCCGGCCATGTATGCCCAGTTCTACCGCTTCGACAATCCGGAAGAGATCATCCCCGGGCAGGGGCATCCTTCCACCCTTTCGGCGGGAGAGATTGCCATGGCGGCCGATGCCGGCATAACCGTGGCCGTGAACCATCGCAACTGGACGGTGGCGGAGCAGGCAGCGGAGAACGACGCCGCCATCATCACCTTCGCCCGAACCACCGGAGAGGCCTTTGACCGGCATCCCTCCGAATACGATCTCACGGAGTCGGAGCGGAAGCTCCTGGAGGAAGTATCGGCCGCCTACCGTGCCGCCGGAAAGCCGGTGGTGGTGCTGCTGAACGTTCCCGCCGGCATAGAAACCGCCTCCTGGCGGGACCAGGTGGACGCTATCCTGCTGGTGGGCCAGCCCGGCGAACGGGCAGGGGAAAGCATCGCCGACGCCCTCTGCGGCCAGGTGGCTCCTTCCGGCCGCCTGAACCAAAGCTGGAGCGTCCGCTACGGCGACGCCCCGGCCGACAGGAACTTCCCCGTGATGGAGAAAAAGATGGACCTCAGGGCGCTGTTCGGCGGCCGCGAACCCCGGGAAGGCAGGGAGCTGGTGTCCACGGTGGATTACACCAACTATGAAGAAGGCCTCAACATGGGTTACCGCTACTTCGTCAGCTCCGGCACCCCGGTGGCCTATCCTTTCGGCCATGGCCTCACCTATACCACTTTCGCCTACGAAGACGCCGCTGTGACGGCATCGGCCGATGGTTTCGTGGCCCGGGTCACGGTACGGAACACCGGTTCCCGTCCCGGCCGCGAGGTGGTGCAGCTGTATGTGAGCGCCCCGGCCGGCGGCCTGGACAAACCCGCCCGCGAGCTCAAGGGCTTCGCCAAGACCCGGGAGCTCAGGCCCGGCGAGAGCCAGGTGATGGAAATCCCCGTCACCCTCTACGACCTGGCCTCCTTCAACGAGAAGAAATCGGCCTGGCAGACCGCGAAGGGAACATACAGGTTCTGCTTCGGCGCTTCCTCGGAGAAGATGCTCACGGAAACCGCCGTCAAGCTGGCCAAGGCGTCGGAATGGAAGACAGATCGCCTGCTCCTTCCGCAGTAGTTTTTGAGGGCGACCTTCCGGAAAAGAGATCTAATCCGTTGCATATCTGGGGGAAAAGGAGTAAATTTGAAAGATGAAAAGATAGCTTGCATCACCCATGAAACAATACGGACATTTTGACGACGCTTCCCGGGAGTTCGTGATTACCAACCCCGCTACTCCCTGGCCCTGGATCAACTACATGGGCACGGAAGATTTCTATTCCCTGATTTCTAATACCGCCGGCGGCTACTGCTTCTGCCGGGACGCCAAGTTCCGGCGCATCCTCCGCTACCGCTATAACGGAGTGCCCATGGATGCGGGCGGCCGCTATTTCTACATCAAGGACGGAGAAACCGTGTGGAATCCCGGCTGGAAGCCCTGCAAAACGCCTTTGGACCGTTACGAGTGCCGCCATGGCATGGGTTACACCCGCATTGTAGGGGAGAAGGACGGGCTGGAGGCCGACGTACTCTTCTTCGTCCCCCTGGGCCAGCGCTGCGAGGTGCACAAGCTTCGGCTTGCCAACAAGACGGAAAGTCCCAAGCGGGTGCAGCTGTATTCCTTTGTGGAATGGTGCCTCTGGAATGCCTCCACGGACATGGAGAACTTCCAGCGCAACCTCTCTACCGGCGAGGTTGAAGTGGAGGGGAATGTCCTTTACCACAAGACCGAATACCGCGAACGCCGGGACCATTACGCCTTTTACGGAGTGAACCGCCCCTTCGACGGCTTCGATACGGACCGGGAAAGCTTCCTGGGCCTGTACAATGGCTTCGACGCCCCGCAGCAGGTGCTCTCGGGCACTTCCGGGAACAGCGTGGCGCACGGTTGGAGCCCCGTCGCGTCCCATCGCTTCTGCCTCACCCTGGCGCCCGGTGCTGCGGAAGAGCTCATCTTCGTCCTGGGGTATGTGCAGAACGCTCCCGAAGAGAAGTTCTCCGCCCCCGGAGTCATCAACAAAGAACCGGCCTACAGGATGATGGAAGCCTTTTCAACCAGCGCCAAGGCCGATGCAGCTTTTGCCGGCCTCAAGGCCTATTGGGACGCCCTGCTCGGCCGTTTCACCGTAGCCTCCGATGTGCCGGAACTGGACCGCACCGTGAACATCTGGAACCAGTACCAGTGCATGATTACCTTCTTCATGAGCCGGAGCGCCAGCTATTTCGAAAGCGGCATAGGCCGGGGGATGGGCTTCCGGGATTCCAACCAGGACCTGGCCGGCATCGTGCACCTGATTCCGGAAAGGGCCCGCCAGCGCATCTTGGACATCGCCGCCACCCAGTTCCCGGACGGCGGCTGCTACCACCAGTACCAGCCCCTCACCAAACGCGGGAACAACGACATAGGCGGCGGCTTCAACGACGACCCGCTGTGGCTCATCTTCGGCACCGTGGCCTATATCCGGGAAACGGGCGATTTCTCCATCCTGGAGGAGCAGGTGCCCTTCGACAACCAGGCAGGGACGGAGGTCTCCCTGCTGGAGCACCTCAAAATCAGCTTCGCCCATGTGACGGACAACCTCGGTCCCCACGGGCTTCCGCTCATCGGCCGGGCCGACTGGAACGACTGCCTGAACCTCAACTGCTTCTCAGACAATCCCGACGAGTCTTTCCAGACCACGGAAAACAAGACCGAGGGCAGCCGGGCCGAATCGCTGATGATTGCAGGCCTCTTCGTGGCCGAAGGATGGGACTTCGCCGAACTGCTGGAACATCCTGAAGTGGCGGCTCCCGCAGCCTATGTGGCCAAGGTGAAGGAGGCGGTCCGGAAGATGGAGGAAGCCGTGAAGAAGGACGGCTGGGACGGCGAATGGTTCCTCCGCGCCTACGACTATTACGGCCGCAAGATAGGCTCGGCCGAAAACGGGGAGGGGAAGGTGTTCATCGAGAGCCAGGGCTGGTGCACCATGGCCCGGATCGGGGCCGATGAAGGCCTCTGCGACAAGGCCCTGGACAGCGCCGTGAAGTACCTGGAATGCGAGCACGGACTGGTGCTCAACACCCCGGCCTACACCTCATATATCAAGGACTACGGGGAAATCAGCTCCTATCCGGAAGGATACAAGGAGAATGCCGGCATTTTCTGCCACAACAATCCCTGGGTCATCATCGGCGAGGCCATGGCCGGCCGGGCCGAAGACGCCTGGCGGCACTACCGCAAGATAACGCCCGCCTTCGTGAAAGACCAGGCGCTCCGGAAGGTGGAACCTTATGTATTCTGCCAGATGGTGGCCGGAAAGGACGCCGCAAAGCCCGGAGAGGGCAAGAACAGCTGGCTCACCGGAACGGCCGCCTGGACCTGGAAGGCCGTGAGCGAAGCCTTGCTGGGCATACAGCCGCAGTTCGACGGCCTGCTGGTGCAGCCTTGCATCCCCATCGGCAATTACCGGATACACAGGCGTTTCCGCGAGGCTGAGTACGAGCTCACCATCAGACAGACCGGAAAAGGCGGCAAGGTCTTCATCCCTTACCGCCCCGGAAAGCAAGTCCTGGAAATTGAAGTTTAGCGCCAGGCCATTTCCCTTACGCGTCTTCCGAAAGCGCTTTCTGGTAGCACTCCCGGCACAGCGGCTCGTAGGTGTCTTTCTCTCCCAGCACCACCAGCTTCTTGGAGGCCGACAGGCGGTGGGAATGGTTGGCCAGGGCGCCGCAGCGCACGCAGATGGCGTGCACCTTCTGCACGTCTTCCGCGATGGCCATGAGCCCCGGCATGGGGCCGAAAGGCTTGCCCAGGTAGTCCGTGTCCAGTCCGGCTATGATTACCCGGACGCCCCGGTTGGCCAGGGTCTGGCACACTTCAATGATGCTTTCGTCGAAGAACTGGGCCTCGTCGATGCCCACCACCTGCACGTCCTGGTCTATCTGCAACATCCGGGACGGACTCTTGATGGGGGTGCAGGAAATGCTGTGGGAGTCGTGCGAAACCACGTCCAGGTCTGAATAGCGCTTGTCTATGGTGGGTTTGAAAGTGGCAATTTTCTGTTTGGCGAACTGGGCCCTCTTGAGCCTTCTGATGAGTTCTTCCGTCTTTCCTGAGAACATGGAGCCGCAAATTACTTCAATGCAGCCCGCTTTTTTTGCATTTTCCAAAAACATTTCCTTAACTTTGTTGGTGGTCGAATGCAAATATAGTCATTTATGGACAAAACTCATACAGATTTTTTGCAGGAATGTGAGGCCGAACTGGCCTTGCTCAAGGAGCGTGTAGCGGCGTTGGAGGAAAAACTGGCCGCCTGGAAGCAGGAACAGGAGCAGATCCCGGAACCTGCACCCCGGGAAGAGGAAGCTCCGGTGGACTTCACGGCCGAGGCAATCGGGACGGTGGAGGACACCCCGGAACCCGAACCGGTATATGAACCGGTATGTGAACCTGAGCCGGTCCCCGAACCCGAGCCGGAACCTGCCCCCGCCGAAGACGATACAGCCCGTCTTCCGTGGCGTACAGACAAACCCGGCGTGCAGGTGAAGAACATCCGGAGCGGCATCTCGCTCTACGACAGGGCCCTTTTCATCGGCACGCTGTTCAAGGAAGACTACAAGCTGTACGACACAACCATCCGGGAGCTGAATGATCTCACTACGCTGGACCAGGCTGTGGACTACATCCGCACGCATTTCCCGGAATGGAACCTGCATTCGGACGTGGTGTACAACTTCATGATGGCCGTCCGCAAGAAACTGGGCTGATGGCAGGGAAGCTTTACATAGTCCCCACTCCCGTGGGGAATCTGGCCGACATCACCTTCCGGGCGGTGGAGGTGCTCAAGGAGGCCGATCTGGTGCTGGCGGAGGATACGCGCACCAGTTCCGTGCTGCTGCACCATTACGGCATCCAGGCCCGGCTGCAGAGCCACCACAAATTCAACGAACACCAGACGGTGCAGCTGGTGAAAGAGCGTATCCTCGGGGGGCTCAACGTGGCCCTTATCAGCGACGCCGGCACGCCGGGCATCTCGGACCCGGGTTTTCTGCTGGCGCGCACCTGTGCAGAGGAAGGGATTGAGGTACAGACGCTTCCGGGCCCTACGGCCTGTATTCCGGCGCTGGTCTCCTCCGGCCTTCCCTGCGACCGTTTCTGCTTCGAGGGCTTCCTGCCCCAGAAGAAAGGCCGGCAGACGCTTCTGCAGCAGCTTGCCACCGAAACCCGCACGATGGTCTTTTACGAGTCGCCTTACCGGCTTGTGAAAACGCTGGACCAGCTGGCGGAATTTTTCGGCGGGGAGCGCCGCGCTTCCGTAGCCCGGGAAATCTCCAAGGTGCACGAAGAGCACCGGCGGGGAACGCTCCGGGAGCTGGCGGATTGGTTCAGGGCCCATGAGCCCAAGGGGGAAATTGTGATAGTTGTGGCCGGCGCGGAGCCGGTGAAGACCGAAAAAAAGAGGCGTTATGAAGGAAGGGGAGAAGAAGAAACGGGAGGGGAGTAGCCTTCAGGGAAGTTTCGTAACGGGCGCCATTGCGCTCATCTTTCTGATTATCGGCTATGAGGTCGCCTTGTTCGTACACAAGGCGGCGGTTACGCGCATCGAAGCCAACCGCGATGCGCCGGATACTGTGTATATAGTTGAACGGGTTGCGGAGGGTGCGCCGCCGGAGGGGAAGCCGGCCCGCGATACGGTGAGAAAAACGGCCCCGCACAGCGCTGTGGTGCAGGCGGTGCGGGAAAAATCGGCTCCCAAGAAGGCGGTGGAAAGCTTTCGTTTCAACCCCAACACCGTGAGCGTGGAGGATCTGCAGCGGCTGGGCTTCTCGGAGAAGCAGGCCCTCTCCATCGACCATTACCGGGCCAAGGGCGGCCGCTTTAGGAGGAAGGCCGATTTTGCCAAATCCTACGTGGTGGCCGACTCGGTCTATGCCCGCCTGGAGCCCTACATCGACATCCCTCTTGTGGATATCAACCGGGCCGACAGCGCCGCCCTGCTGGCCCTTCCCGGGATAGGCCCCTGGTATGCCGGAAAGATTGTGGCGTACCGGAAGGAGCTCTGCGGCTATTCCTGCCCGGAGCAGCTGCTGGAAATCTACCGCTTCGACCGCGAGAAGTTCGACGGCCTGAAAGACCTCATCAGCTGTTCCGCCCCCGATCCTTATCCGCTCTGGAGCCTGCCGGAGGAGGAGCTCTCCCGCCATCCGTACATTTCCCGGGCCGAGGCCCGCGGGATTGTCCTTTACCGCAGCCACAACGCCCGGGAGGCCCTTACGGTGGAGGGACTCAAAAAAGCCGGCGTGCTCTCGGAAGAACATGCCGGCAGTTTGGGCCGATGCCTGATTGAGGCGCCTTAATCCTGGATCTTGCTCATGGCCTCCCGGATCTTGGCCTCGATTTCCTCGGCCAGTTCCGGATTGTCCAGCATGAGCTTCTTGGTGGCCTCGCGCCCCTGGGCCAACTTGCTGTCGTTGTAGCTGAACCAGGAACCGGACTTCTGGATGATGCCCAGCTCCACGCCCAGGTCTACAATTTCCCCGCTGCGGGAGATGCCTTCCCCGAAGACTATGTCGAATTCGGCCTTCTTGAAGGGCGGGGCCATCTTGTTCTTGACCACCTTCACTTTCACGTGGTTGCCCAGTGCGTCGTCCCCGTCCTTGATCTGGGTGGTGCGGCGGATGTCCAGGCGCACGGAAGCGTAAAACTTGAGGGCGTTGCCGCCGGTGGTGGTTTCCGGATTGCCGAACATGATGCCGATCTTTTCCCTGAGCTGGTTGATGAAGATGCAGCAGGTGTTGGTCTTGGAGATGTTGGCGGTGAGTTTCCTCAGGGCCTGGGACATGAGCCGGGCCTGGAGGCCCACCTTGTTCTCTCCCATCTCTCCCTCTATTTCCGCCTTGGGGGTGAGGGCGGCCACTGAGTCGATGACTACAATGTCCACCGCACCGCTGCGGATGAGGTTGTCGGCAATTTCCAGGGCTTGCTCCCCGTTGTCCGGCTGGGAGATGAGGAGGGTGTCCAGGTTCACACCCAGGGCCTTGGCGTAGGTGCGGTCGAAGGCATGCTCCGCGTCTATGATGGCGGCGATGCCCCCTGTCTTCTGCGCCTCTGCGATGGCGTGGATGGCCAGGGTGGTTTTACCGGAACTCTCCGGCCCGTAGATTTCTATGATGCGGCCTTTGGGGTATCCGCCGATGCCCAGGGCATGGTCCAGGGAGATGGAGCCGCTGGGAATCACCTGCGAGGCGTCCCACTCCGGCTGGTCTCCCAGCTTCATGATGGTTCCCTTCCCGTAGTCTTTCTCAATCTTGTCGATCGTGGCCTGGAGCGCCTTGAGTTTGGCTGCATTTACTCCGGCTTCGGTCATTTCTTCTGCTGCTTTTGCCATAATCTGTGTTTGTTTAAAGTTTTACGCGGGCATCCTTTACCGCTGACTCACAAAGTTAAACAAAAACTCGGTTATTCAGAATTTTTTCATTGGATATTTATTATTATTTTTGTGAAAAAGAACAGTGCCCGCCATGAAAGAAGCCTTGCTTGGAAAAACCCCGGACGAGCTCAGGGAAATTGCCCTGGAAGCCGGCCTGCCCGCCTTTGCGGGCAAGCAGATGGCCCAGTGGCTGTACGGGAAGCGGGCCCGGTCCTTCGAGGAGATGACCAACCTCTCCAAGGCCGGCCGGGAAGCCTTGGCCGAACGCTGGGAGGTGGGGATGTCCCTGCCGCTGGACGTGCAGACTTCGGCCGACGGAACCCGCAAATACCTGTTTCCCGTGCAAGGGGATGCCTCCAATGCCGTTGAGGCGGTGATGATTCCGGACGAGGACCGCAAAACCCTCTGCGTGTCTTCGCAGGCGGGCTGCAAGATGGGCTGCAAATTCTGCATGACGGGCCGGCAGGGCTTCCATGGGAACCTTTCGGCAGCCGATATCCTTTCCCAGTTCTTCGCCATCGATGAAGCTGCGTCGCTTACCAATGCCGTGTTCATGGGCATGGGGGAACCGCTGGACAACTGGGAGGAGGTGAAAAAGGTCATCGACGTGCTCACGGCGCCCTGGGGGCTGGGATGGAGCCCCAAACGCATCACCCTCTCCACCATCGGCGTCGTTCCCAAACTGAAACGCTTCCTGGAAGAAAGCCGCTGCCACCTGGCGGTGAGCCTGCACAATCCTTTCCCGGAAGAGCGGCTGGAGCTGATGCCTGTCCAGAAAGCCTGGCCCATGGAGGAAGTGCTGGCGCTTATCCGGCAGTACGATTTCACCGGGCAGCGCCGGGTGAGTTTCGAATACACGGTCTTTTCCGGCTGGAACAACACCAAGCGGCATGCCGATGCGCTCCTGAGGCTGCTCGGCGGCCTGGAATGTCGGGTGAACCTCATCCGCTTCCACCGGATTCCGGACTTCCCGTACGGCCCGGCGCCGGATGCGGAGATGGAAGCGTTCCGGGACCGGCTGTCCCGGGGCGGCGTCACGGCCACCATCCGGGCTTCCCGCGGAGAGGATATCCTCGCCGCCTGCGGTCTGCTGGCCGGTAAACACAACAAGCTATGAGAAAACTCCTTGCAAGCATACTGGCGGGACTGCTCCTGTCCGTTTCCCTGGCGCCCGGCCAGGACCGGTCCTCTTCCACCTTCGGCCTGGATCCCAAGGACGCCAAGGCCGTGAGCAGCATCCGCAGCCGGATGGCCCAGATCCGGAAAAACCGGCCCACCGTGGCGCTGGTCCTCTCCGGCGGCGGTGCAAAGGGTGCAGCCACCGTGGGCGCCCTCCAGGTGATTGAGGAATACGACCTTCCCATCGACATGGTGGTGGGCACCAGCATCGGCGGCCTGCTGGGCGGCATGTACGCCCTGGGCTACGACGCGGCCTATCTAGACAGCCTAATCCACAACATCCCGTGGGACATGGCCCTGTCGGACAAAGTGGACCGCGAGTACATTCCGTATTCCCGGGTTCGCTATAAAGAGAAGTTCCTGGTTTCCATACCCTTCTATTACAGGACCGACGACTACCGGTCTTTCGTGGCGGGGGATATGCCTTTTGCCGACAACGAAGACCGCTTCCTGCACCTGCGGGCCGACGAGGAAAATGTCCGTTCCCTCGACCGCATCCTTGGGGACAACCTGATTGGGAGCCTTCCTTCCGGCTTCGTGTACGGGCAGAACGTGAGCCAGATCATCAACTCCCGGACGGTGGGCTACAGCGATTCGACGGACTTCTTCAAGTTTCCCATCCCCTTCACCTGCGTGTCCACGGACATCGTTTCCGGGAAAGCCAAGGTGTGGCACAGCGGCTCGGTGAACCTGGCCCTGCGTTCCACCATGTCCATTCCGGGCCTTTTCACCCCGGTGCGCACCCAGGGGCTGGTGTTGGCGGACGGAGGCATGCGCAACAACTTCCCCGTGGACATAGCCCGTGACATGGGGGCCGACATAGTCATCGGCATAGACCTTTCCACCCCTTCGCCGGGGGCCGACAAGATCAATAACCTGGGGGATATCCTCATGCAGGGGATAGACATGCTGGCCAGCGACTCCTTCGAGCGGAACATCCAGTCTGTGGACGTCCGCATCCATCCGGACCTGACGGGCTACGACATGCTCAGCTTCAACGAGGTTGCGGTGGACACCATGTTCAATCGCGGTTACCGTGCCGCCAGGGCCGCCTCCAAGGAACTGTCGGCGGTGAGGAAGAAGGTGGGGGCCGCCCGGCGGAAGCTCCAGGCCAGGCCCGCCGTAGACCTGGGCCGGAAATCGGTGGTGATCGGGGACATCGACATCATCGGCGTCTCTCCCACGGATGCGGATTACCTCCGTTCCAAGATGAGCGTGAAGGCCGGCTCGGTGGTGAGCAAAGAGGCCATCGAGGAGGACATAGCCCGCATCTTCGGGGAAGGGACGTACGATTTCGTGAGCTATGAGCTTCGCGGCAGCATGGAACCTTACCGGCTCCGCATCCTGTGCAAGCGGGGCCCGCTCCATCAGCTGGGCCTGGGATTCCGGGCCGACTCGGAGGACCTGGTGTCCATCCTTGTCAACATCGGCCTCAATACGCATGCCATCCGGGGCTCTTCCCTGGACCTGACGGGCCGCATCGGCGTGAATCCCTACCTGGAATTCCATTATGCGTACGATGCGCCCAAAATGCCCACCCTGAACGCCACGGCCCGCTTCCGCTGGATAGACAAAAACAACTTCCTGTCCGGTTCCTCCAGCTTGTATTCCATCGATTTCACGCAATATACCCAGGAAATCTACGCCTCCAACCTCAAGTGGTATTCCTTCGACGTGCAGGGTGGTGTCCGGAACCAGTACTTCCGCGTCAAGAGCATCCTGAGTTCGGGAGACAGTGCCGGATACAATCCCGATGAGTTGTCGGCCGACTATCCCAGCCTGTTCCTGAACGCCCGCATGGAAACCATGGACGACGGCTATTTCCCCAGCCGGGGCGTTTCGGCCGGCGTCAAGGCGGAACTGGTTTCCCGGGCCTTCACCCCTGAAAAAGGTCGGCTCTTCGGCATGCTGGCCCTGGACGGGAAGATGCCCGTGGGCATGGGCCGCTTCGCCCTCATTCCGCAGGGCGGCCTGCGGTTCATCCTGGGGGACGACGTCCCTGTTGTCTACCACAACGTGATGGGAGGGGATTTCGCCGGGCGCTATGTAGAGCAGCAGCTTCCTTTCATCGGCCTCCCCAACGGCGCCTTCCGCCGGAACTTCATGATGATTGGGCGCATGGACGCCCGCCTGTCGGTGGCCAAGAGCCACTATATCAGCGCCATCTTCAACGCGGCGTACGACTTTGACAACTTCGGCAACTTCGAGCTGGGCGAGCACCTGTTCGGGGCGGCCCTGGAGTATGCCTACGATTCGGTTCTGGGGCCCCTGAAACTGGACATCCAGTGGAATTCCCTTACCAAAAAGCTGGGGGCTTACGTTTCTTTGGGCTTCAATTTCTAGCGGGATGGAAACAGCCAAGTGCCTCGCGCGATTGCAGCGCCTCTGTTCCCGGGCCGAATATTGCCGCTCGGACATGTACAGGAAGGCCCTGAAGGACCTGGAAGGGGACGCTGCCGCCGCGGAATCCGTAGTGGAGCAGCTGGTGAAGGAGCGCTATGTAGACGACGCCCGCTACGCCGCCGCCTTCGCCCGCGAAAAAGCTTCCCTGCAAGGCTGGGGGCCCGTTAAAATCCGCTTCCAGCTAAGAGGAAAGGGCATTCCGGAGGAAGCCGTACAGGCCGCCCTCCAGGAAATTGATGCCGATAAAGCCGCCGACAAGCTGGACCGTCTCCTCGCCGCCCGCTACCGCAGCCTGCAGGGGGATCCGCAGTGCCGCCTCAAGCTTCTCAAGTTCGCCCTCTCAAGGGGGTATGAGTACGATGAGGTGGAGGCTGCCATCGGCCGTATCCTTGCATAGTTTCTTTTTTTCCTCTATCTTTGCCGCGAGAATGGCGGAGCGTTTCTGTCGCGGGACCTGCGGGTCCTGAGGAAAGTCCGCACAGGGTAGGGCGCCCGTCTGCGGAAAGCGCAGTGGGGAGCAATCTTCAAACAAGGTAACAGAAAAGAACCGCCGGAGTTTTTCTTTTTTTTCTCCGGTAAGGGTGAAAACGCGGGGTAAGAGCCCACGACGCTGCATGGCGACAGGCAGCGGGTACTTTGTCCGGGCCTGCAAGGCCAAATATACCGGCAGATGAGGACGGCCCGTCCGATGCCGGGGGGTAGGCTGCGAAGATAAATGACAGATTAAAACGGAAAGCGGCTTACGGCTCCACCATTCTTTTTTTCTAACTGCATGGTTATGAAACGGATGCTATCCCTTTTGGCGCTGCTCACCGCCTTTTCCCTGGCGGCCCAGGTCCGCTTCTCCAATCCGGTCCTGCACCAGGATTACTCAGACCCGGACGTGTGCCGGGTGGGGGAGGACTACTACATGACGGCCTCTTCCTTCAACTGTTTTCCCGGGCTTCCCGTCCTGCATTCCCGGGACCTGGTGAACTGGGAACCCGTTGGCGCCGCCCTGGCCGACTATCCCTGCGACGGCACGGATGATTTCCTTACTTCCGTGCAGCACGGAAACGGGGTATGGGCTCCCGCCATCCGTTATCACGAAGGTTGGTTCTACATCTTCTGCGGAGACCCCGACCGCGGCATTTTCATGGTCCGCACCCGGGATCCCCGGGGAAGCTGGGAACCGCCCGTCTGGCTGGTGAGAGGGAAGGGCCTCATAGACCCCTGCCCTTTCTGGGACGAGGACGGAAACGCCTATCTGTCACATGCTTTGGCCGGATCCCGGGCGGGGCTCAAGAGCGTAATCTACGTGGCCCCCATGGCTCCTGACGGAACCTCCCTTCTGGGCCCTTCCCGCCTGGTTTTTGACGGGCATGCCACCCAGCCCACCATCGAAGGGACCAAATTCTACAAGCGCGGCCGGTACTACTATATCTTCGCCCCGGCCGGCGGGGTGGCCACGGGCTGGCAGGCGGTTCTTCGTTCGGCGCATCCCTATGGCCCCTACGAAGACCGGGTAGTGATGGCCTGGGCCCCGGGGACCGTGAACGGTCCGCACCAGGGAGCCTGGGTGGATACTCCTTCCGGCGAAGACTGGTTCCTGCACTTCCAGGACAAGGGGGCCTACGGCCGCATCGTGCATCTGCAGCCGCTCAGGTGGCGCTCCGACGGCTGGCCCCTCATCGGAGAAGACCCGGACGGGGACGGCGTGGGACAGCCCGTGCAGGGCGGGACCGTCGGCCTGAAAAGCGATGCCGGAGATTCGGCCGTCAGCTGCCCCGGGCCTTACGGGTTGGGACTGGAATGGCAGTATCCGGCGGTTCCGTCCCTTACCTGGCACAGGGCCCTGCCGGAAGGGGGCGTGCGGCTTTATTCGGTGCTGCAAGATACGCCGGACGGCGGCCTTTGGGATTGCCGGAACCTGCTGCTCAGGAAGTTCCCCGCCCAGGATTTCACAGTAACGGCCCGGCTGGTCTTCCGTCCCAATCCGCAGCTTCCGGAAGGGGGCGAGCAGGCCGGCTTCGTGGTGATGGGCAATTCCTACGCTGGCCTCCGGCTCACGGACCACAAGGACGGCGCCATGCTGGAACTGCTGGCCTGCGAGGGAGCCGACAAAGGTGGCAGGGAAGTGACTGAACGGCTTGCGGATTATGGCTATTCTTTTGAAAAACAGGTGTTTCCATATTCCTCCGGGAATGTTCCCGCCGTCTCTTATCCAGACCGTCCGCTGCTTGCCCTGTGGGTTAGGCTGGAAGTGAAGGCCCGGCCGGTGGAGGGGAATGTGCCCGAGGCGGTCTGCCGCTTCAGCTACTCGCGGGACGGAAAGCGTTTCACTCCGGCCGGGGAAGCCTTTACGGCCAGGCCGGAGAGCTGGATCGGGGCCAAGTTCGGCTTCTTCTGCAACCGCCCGGCCCCGCGTAACGACGCAGGGTGGCTGGATGTGGAAAAACTGGAGGTGAAGGCCCGCTAATAATCCTCTGCGTTGTAGCGGGTGAGCAGGTCCATGTGCATGTAATTGTCTTTCCGCCCGGGCTCCCGTTTGAAGACGATGTGTTCGGCCAGGGCGCGGATGGCCTGGCTTACCTGCCGCTCCGGATGCTGGGCGATGAGGACGTTCACCGTCCCTTTGATCAGGGCGTCTACATTGGCTTCCAGGTTGTCGAAGCCCACCACCCGGAATTCCTTTTCCGGGTGCCTTTCCAGGAAGGGCACCACCAGGTGGATGCGGGAATTGAACATGACCAGGTGCCGGACCTTGGGAAATTCCGTGAAAAACGCCTCCAGGATATCGTCTGTGGCCGACGGATCCGAGGGGTCTATGAACAGGCTCCGGACCGTGCAGCGCGGGTGGTGCTCCTGCATGTAGTCCAGAAAACCGGCCCGGCGCTCTACCGTAGGGTCCGACTGCTGCTGCTTGTCTCTCCGGATCCTTATCATCAGCGCGTCCGTAATTTTCTTGCCCTGGCAGAGCATGTCGGCGCAAAGATAGCCGCTCTTGTAGGCGGGAATGCCGAAATAGGCCAGGTAGTCTTCCGTTTCCAGTTTTGTGTCGATGAAGACGTAGGGGATGCCTTCGGCCGACAGCAGGGCGGTGAAACGCAATGTTTCCTCCTTGTACATGGGGGCAATCACAACCCCGGAAGGACAACTTTCCAGAAGATTCCGGCAGGTTTGCTGGAACGACAGCGGGTCGTACTGGTTGTAGCGGAAATGGACGATGCTGATGCCCATGGCGCCGATTTCTTCGGCGAGTCTGTCCACTTCCGAGGTGGCCAGGTCCCAATAGCTTCCGGGGGAATGGGAGGGGAGCAGGAGGGCGACGGCTTTCTCTTCCCCCTTGGCCAGCAGGGCGGCGTAGGGATTGGGTTTGTAACCCTTTTCCCGGACGACGGCCATCACTTTCTCGTAGCTTTTCCTGGAAACCTCCCCGCGGTTGTGCAACACCCGGTCCACCGTTCCTTTGGAGAGGCCGGTGAGGCGTGCAATATCCAGGATGGTGGTTTTTTCGGTGGCCATGCGGGAGGGGTTAGCTGGGGACAAAGGTACGAAAACAATTCTATAAACAAAATAAAATTTTATAAAAAAACGTGCACGGGCACGGAGGCCTTGGAGGGCGCTGGAAGGCCTGTTTATAAAATGTTGATAAAAATTTCCGTGCACGTGCACGGAAATTGGGAAAATAAGTTTATATTTGCACTTGGACACATATGCTTTTAACCAATGAACCCATTCGGATACTCGCTCCTGATATGCGGAACTCTGTTTGCTTGCGCATGCGCAGGTCCTTCCCATGATGGCCTGGACAGCCTGTACGGGAACCTTCCCTTCGAGATGCCCAAGGTGGAACAGCCTTCCATTCCCGCGCTCAGCGTCTCCCTTGCCGATTTCGGCGCCGTGGGGGACGGGGTGGTCCTTAATACCCAGGCTTTCGCCGATGCCATCGGCCATCTCTCGGAGCGGGGAGGCGGCACACTGGAGGTTCCTGCGGGCATCTGGCGCACCGGCCCCATCGGCCTGCAAAGCCACATTAACCTGCACCTGGACAAGGACGCCGTGATGGTCTTCGACCCCAATCAGGACCTCTATCCCATCATCGACACCAATTTCGAGGGCCTGGACGTGCGGCGCTGCCTTTCTCCCATCCATGCCGAGGGAGCCACGGACATAGCCATCACCGGAGCGGGTATCATCGACGGCAGCGGGGATCCGTGGCGCGAGGTCAAGCGCAGGAAAGTGGGGGAGGACCAGTGGAAGGAGATCCTCAGGCGCGGCGGAGTCCTTTCTGCGGACGGCAGCGTCTGGTATCCGGACGAAGGCTATGCCAAGGCCCGTGCCACCGCCGGCTCGCTCAACTTCCCGGATCCTTCACTGGACGAGAACGAGATCAAGACCTTCCTCCGCCCCGTGCTTGTGAGTCTCCGTAACTGCGAGCGGGTTCTGCTGGAAGGGGTCACCTTCCAGAATTCCCCCTGCTGGACCCTGCAC
>FLNX01000030.1_pt1 | contig 24206 bp, 24 predicted proteins | sample 1140341 | NCBI WGS metagenome assembly FLNX01 (sample SAMEA3878208, study PRJEB12797) | bioreactor metagenome | biome: Moose rumen | place: Sweden | collected 2011-10
CAATTATTTCAGCCATAGCTCGTATGATTTATATTCTGCCACAAATGTAACAAAAACAACTATTTTGGCAAAATATATGGCCCGACAGACCTTCTCCAAGAAGAATGCCTGACCTTCCCTCGTAACAGTTTCCCCTTTCAGGTGCTGGTAGGTGGTAAATAATTTGCCAGTTACTCGCATGTCCGGTTCACTATCGCGCCTACAACAACCGTGGCAAGTGGATTTCAGCCCCGTTGTTGTCCAAATGTTGTCCAAGTAAAGATAAATACGCCTTCCAGCTTGCTGGAAAGCGTATTCTCGTGCCTCGGGCGGGACTCGAACCCGCACGGCCGTTTCGGGCCAAGGGATTTTAAGTCCCTCGTGTCTACCATTCCACCACCAAGGCTTACTGGCGGGTGTTGCCCGCCGAAGTGCAAAGATAAGCAAATTTCCCGAAAATGATTATCTTTGTAAGCTATGGGAAAAGGAAAGATTCAGATACTGAACCCGGAGACGCTGAGAGTCGAGGAGAAAGACATCCGGGATTTCCACGTGGAGAAGACAGTTGCGATACTCGTGACGGCGGTACTTCTTTTCGTGGGCTTTATCTGGATATGGGGCTCCAATCCGGACCTCGTGCTCCCGAAGACGATGATTCTGAGGCGCCGGAGCGCGACCTGGGATTCGCGTCTGGAGGTGCTTTCAGGCCGGATGGACAAGTATGAGGCTGAGCTCTCGATGCTGGAGGTGAGGGACGATAAGATATACCGCTCGGTTTATGGTATGAACGAAATTCCCTTCGACATCCGGAGTTCCGTGAACCCGTCCTCGCCCCGTTATGCCGCGATAGCGGACCTGGATAAAGACAGCCGTCTGAGGGCCGTGACGCTCCGGATGGACTCCCTGATGAAACGCGCCGCCGTCCAGTCCAAGTCCTTCGACGAAATCGAAGTGATTGCAAGGACAACCGGCGAGATGGCTACGTCCATCCCCTCGATCTGCCCCCTCACCCCCGGCAGTTTCCACCTTTCCAGTCCCTTCGGCACCCGCAGCGACCCCTTCAACGGCACGTCCAAGCGCCACACCGGAATGGACTTTTCCTGCCCCATCGGCACTCCCATCTACGCCAGCGGAGACGGCGTCGTGGTCAAGGTGGCCCACGAATTCTACGGCTACGGCAACAGCATAATGGTTGACCACGGATTCGGCTACCGGACCCGTTATGCCCATATGTCCAAAATCTGCGTCCGTAACGGACAGGTCCTCCGTAGAGGGGACTTCCTCGGGTATTCCGGCCGCTCCGGAAGGGCGACGGGGCCTCACCTTCATTACGAAGTGTTCTACCGCAACGACTATGTCAATCCGTATCATTTTATGGACCTTGAACTGTCGGAAGAGGACTATGCCGCGATGGTGAGGATGCCGGAGGAAATAATTGAAGACGGGGAGGAAGCAGGTCCCAATGACGGATAAACTATGACACTTCGAAACAGGAAACAGTCCCGCCTTTCGAGGCTTCTGCTGAGCGCGCTCCGCTTTGCAGTGATTTCCGTGTTCCTTGCAGTCGTGTTCTACGCCATATTCGCCCTCCTGTTCTCGACCCCGGAGGAGAAGCGTCTCTCGAGAGAAAACAGGATGGCTGCGAGGAGCTATACGGACCTCAGGAGGAAGGAAAAACTCCTTTCAGACGTGGTTGAAGGGTTGATTGCAAAGGATGACACAATCTATGTCCGCCTCTTCGGGACGGATGCCCCGCGAACCGGAGAGACTCAGGGCGTAGCGGAAACGATAGCGTCCGTCGATACCCTTGGAGACCAGTTTTTCCTCAGCTACTCCGCCTCCCGCGCGGAGAATCTGATGCGCCTTTCCGAATCTGTCGACGATAACTTCAGGGCCATATTCGACGCCCTCGTGGAGCGCCCGGACACGATACCCCCGCTGTCCCTCCCGATAGAGGACCTGAATCCGGTCCAGGTAGGCGCCTCCACCGGAGAGAAAGTCAATTCAATCTACAATCTCCGGATGACCCACGACGGAATCGACCTCATCGCCCCGCAGGGGACGGAAGTCTTAGCCGCAGCGTCCGGTACAGTCTCCGAGGTAATCCGTACGCGCCGGGGCCGCGGCAACAGCGTTACGATAGACCACGGTAACGGCTATTCGACTACCTACTCGCTCCTTGGCGACGTGCTGGTCTTGAGGGGAAACAAGGTCGCAAAGGGGAAGAAGATAGGAACCGTCGGAATCTCCCAGATGAGCTATTCCCCACACCTTCACTACAGCGTACTGAAAGACGGAGAGCCCCTCGACCCGGTAAATCATTTCTTCGCATCAGTAACTCCCGAGGACTATGAGAAGATGCTTTATATGTCAATAATCACCTTACAATCAATGGACTAACAGCAATGGCAAAAGTGCTTTATACAATTGGCGAAGCGGCCGAAATACTTGGCGAAAATGTCTCCGCCGTCCGCTACTGGAGCAACTGCTTCGAGAAGTTCCTGAATCCTGCCCGTAACGGCAAGGGAAACCGCCTGTACCATCCCGAAGATATAGAAACCCTCCGGGAGATCCATCATCTGCTCCGCGTCGAAGGCCTTACCCTCGAGGGTGTGTCCATTCGCCTTCGCGACGACCGCCGTTCCGTTGAGACCCGCGTCAAGGTGCTGGATTCCCTGAAGGAGATACGGAAAGAACTCCAGGAAGTACGAAAGAGCCTATGAGAATCAAAGATATAACCGCCGTAATAGAGCAGTTCGCCCCCCTCGGAATACAGGAGCAGTGGGACAACAGCGGCCTGTCCGTCGGAGACCCGGACGCGGAAGCGACGGGAGTCCTCGTGGGCTTCGACTGTACCCCGGAGCTCATCGATGAAGCCATCGCGACCGGCTGCAACCTCGTCGTAACTCACCATCCCCTGATTTTCCGCGGAATTATGGGCATCCACCCCGGCCGTCCCGTCGACGACGCCATCATCAAGGCCATCCGCGGCGGCATCGCCGTCTATTCGGCCCATACCACCGCAGACAAAGTCGCTGCCGGCGTCAGCGGCGCAATGGCCAGGAGGCTGATGCTCGGAGACCAGCGCTTCCTGTGTGCGGACCCCTCCGGAAACACCGGCCTTGGAATGACCGGCTACCTCCCCAGGCCTATGACCGCCCCCGAAGCGATCGACTACGTCAAAAACTGCTTCGATCTCAAGGCCGTCCGAACCTCAAGGCCCATCGAAACCCCCATCACCAAAGTCGCCCTCTGCGGCGGCAGTGGCGGATCGATGATAGCCGATGCGATCTCAGAAGGCGCTCAGCTTTACATTTCCGCGGACATTTCCTACCACAATTTCTTCACTCCCGAAGGCTTTATGATTATGGACATAGGCCATTTCGAAAGCGAAGTGGAAATCACGGAAATATTATTTTCTCTTATTAGAGAAAAATTTGCTAACTTTGCCGTCCGCAAAAGCGCGGGCCTTGGGTCCGCAAACCCCGTATATTATTACTGACACAATATGGCAACGAAGAAAACCGTTAAGAAAGTGGAGGCTCCCATCGACCAGAGGGAGACTTTCGTATCCCTGCAGAAGAATTTCGCAGACTCCTCAGAGTCCGTAGCTGAGAAGCTCAAGACTCTCTACGAGCTGCAGAAGGCAGATTCTGAGATCGACAAGATCGTCCAGCGCCGCGGCGCCCTCCCTGCAGAGGTGGAGGCCCTTGAAAGTGAAATCGCTGACCTGAAGACCCGCGAGGCCGCCCTTGCTGAACTCCTCGAGCAGATGAACCGCAACATCGCGGACGCAAAACTCGCAATTGCAGAGCACGAGAGCCAGATTGAAAAGTACCAGCGCCAGCTCAATACCATCTCCAACAGCCGTGAGTACGACTCCCTTTCCAAGGAGATCGAGAACCAGGAACTCGAGAAGCAGATCGCTGAGAAGGTCATCGGAGACACCCGCTATGAGATGGCGACAAAGAAAGACGAACTCGACGATCTCCGCTCCCACATCGAAATCCGTACAGAAGACCTCCTTGCAAAGAAGGAAGAACTCGACAAGACCGTTGAGTCAACCGCCGCGGAGGAGAAGGTCTGGCAGGATCGCCGCGATGCCCTGGCAGCAAAGATCGACGATCGTACGATGAGCGCATACGAGCGTATCCGCGCATCGGTCCATAATCACCTTGCCGTCGTAGGCGTCTACAACGAGAACTCCTGCGGAGGATGTTTCAATACCATCACTCCCCAGCGTCTTGTAGAGGTCTCCTCCAACCGTAAGCTTATAATCTGCGAGCACTGCGGACGCATTATCATCAACCCTGACTTTGAGTAGTCCTCAATCCGCTATGGCAGAGAATACCGGAAGAAGAAAATCCTCCCAGTCACCAGCCACTCTCGAAGAGCTGATGGGGAACAAACCGCCTCAGGCCCTCGACGTCGAGGAGGCCGTGCTGGGCGCTATGCTCCTCGACCCCTCGTCGGTGGACCAGGGAATGGAGGAGCTCTCCGCCGGCTGCTTCCACGATCCCCGCAACCGGATGATTTACGAGGCTATGGCGGAACTTGTGAACGAACACGTCTCCATAGACTACATCACCGTCAGCGAAAAGCTCCGCGCAAAGGGGAGCCTTGAGGAAATAGGCGGCGCCGTCACCCTTGCGTCGATGTCGCAGAACGTAGGCGCTGCGGCCCATCTTGAGTACTACCTCAAGATCCTCAAGCAGAAGATGATCCAGCGTGACCTTATCCGCGCTTCGTACGACATCATAGGCGAATCCTTCAAGGACGCGACGAACGTCGACGACCTGATCAATATGGCCCAGACCAAGGTCTATGACGCCATCAAGACCAACGAAAAGCACGACGTCCGCGACATCGGAAGCATCATCAACTCCGTGATGGACAATCTCCAGGCCCTCCAGGGCATTACCGGCCCCAGCGGAGTCCCTTCCGGTTATCCCTCCATCGACAGGATTACCCAGGGTTGGCAGAATTCGGACCTTATCATCCTTGCAGCCCGCCCTTCGGTGGGTAAGACGGCTTTTGCCCTGAATATCGCCCGTAACGCCGCCGTGGACCACAATATGCCCGTCGCGGTCTTCTCCCTTGAAATGTCCGCAGACCAGCTGGGAAAGCGTCTTATCACTACCGAGTCCGGCCTCTCCGGAGAGAAGATCAAGGGCGGAGTTAAGCTCGAAAATTACGAATGGGAGCAGCTGGAATATAAGCTCAAGGCCCTTTCCAAAGCCCCTCTGTATATCGACGACACTCCCGGTATCCCCGTGATGGAATTCCGCACGAAAGCAAAGCGCCTTGTGAAGCAGAAGGGCGTCCGCCTTATCGTCGTCGACTACCTCCAGCTGATGCAGGGACCTGCTGAACTCCGCGGTCTCCGCGAGCAGGAAGTCGCTGCTATCTCCCGAACCCTCAAGGCAACCGCGAAGGATCTCAACATTCCTATCATCGCACTGTCCCAGCTTTCCCGTAATGCGGTCCAGCGTACGGGCGGCGCGGGCAAGCCCCAGCTCAGCGATCTGCGTGAATCCGGGTCCATCGAGCAGGATGCCGATATGGTGATTTTCATCCATCGCCCGGATTTTGTAGGGTTATCGGAGAACCCCGAAGACAAGGAGAAAGCGTACATCTGCATCGCGAAGCACAGGAACGGCGAGGTGTGCGATATAGAAATGAAGTACAAGGCCGCTCAGGTGCGTTTTGTGGAGCCGGATCAGTCTCTGGACATCCAGGCCGCACGCCCGGTTGAAAGTGCGATGAACTACGACTTTCCCTCACAAGGCGGGGAACCGTTTTAGAGTATGAAATCTTTTATTGGAAAATTATTTTTCGCTGCGGCGCTGATTCTTTCGACCCAAGCTCTTACCCTCCGTGCAGACGAATCCGGGAACGCTCCTTTCACTCCCGGTGAAAAGCTTGTCTACAAGGGCTCGTACAACTGGCTCGGAACCGTCACGGACGTCGTAACCGGAAGCCTGACGATGGATGAGGCTACCCTTGACGGGAAAACCGTTTACAAAACCCGTCTGAAGGCGTTTACGGCAAAATTCTTCGATGTCTTTTTCAAGGTCAGGGAGGATTTCCAGACCTACCTCTCAAAGGACGGGTCCTTCCGCGCCCTGAAAAACACCCGTAACACCGAAGAGGGTAAATATATCTGTACCAGCAAGTTCATCTATGACTGGACTGCAGGATATATCCGCGCTGACATTCACAAGAGCACCCGTGGAGACAAGTACCTGGATATGCCCCTCAGGGAAAAGACTTATGACCTCCCTTCCGTCCTCTACTACGTGAGGACCCTCGACCTTGCGGGTATGCGCGAAGGAACTGCGGTGACAATCCCATACGTCCTTGCGGAGAAAAACGTCTCAATCACCATTACGGCGAAGGGAAAGGAAAAGAAATATGTGAAGGGATTAGGCACCGTGGACTGCCTGAAGTACGGCTGTACCGTGCTCCAGGGGGAAATGTTCGAGGGTGACGAGGATGCCGTGATTTGGTTTTCGAACGACGACAACAAGATAATCGTCGCCTTCTCCGCACCCCTTAAGATCGGAGCCGTGGGCGGACGCCTCATCTCCTACGAGGGGCTTTCCCATCCTTTCACCGCCCTTCTCTCAACCAAAAAACTCAAAGGCGCTAAATGAGAGAACAGATAGCCCATAAGGGGAGAGTCCTTTCCGTGACACCCGAGACCACGATAGTGTCCATCGTCTCCCGTGCTGCCTGTGCGGAATGTCACGCCTCCTCCCTCTGCGGGCTGTCAGAACTCAAAGAAAAGAAAATTGAAGTCCCGACACCTCCCTCCGCGACCTACCGCGAAGGCGACGAGGTGGAAGTCGTCCTGAAGGGTTCTATGGGCCTTAAGGCCGTGTGGATCGCTTATGTCATACCCCTGATTGTCCTCCTTGTCGTCGCCCTTGGCCTCAGCGCCCTGGGCGCAGGGGAACTTGTGTGCGGAGCTTCGGCTGTCGTCGCCGTCGCCGCATACTATTTCGTGATATGGCTGCTTCGGGACAGGCTGGAAAACGAATACGTGTTTACTATAAAACAATAGAGTGCGATGATGGTCAAAATCTTTATTTGGACGGTCGTTGTCATCACGGTACTGGGCCTTGTGCTCGCCCTCGTCCTTTTCCTGATAGCAAAGCGCTTCAGGGTGGAGGAGGATCCACGCATCGATGAGGTGGAGAAGGCGATGCCGGGGGCAAACTGCGGCGGATGCGGATTCGCAGGCTGCCGCGCCTTTGCGGAAGCTACCGTGAAAGCCGGAAACCTGGACACCAACTACTGTCCGGTCGGAGGCAACGAAACAATGTCCAGGGTGGCCGCTATCCTTGGCTATGAGGTCAAGGAGAAAGCCCCTATGGTTGCGGTCGTAAGGTGTAACGGCGCCTGTGGGAAACGCCCTGTCGTCAATGATTACGACGGAGCCCTTTCCTGCCGTGTGAAGGCAACCCTTTACAGCGGCGATACCGGGTGTCCTTTCGGGTGTCTGGGATGTGGAGACTGCGTGGAGGCCTGCCAGTTCGGGGCCCTTTCGATGGATCCTGAAACCGGACTTCCCGTCGTGGATGAAACGAAGTGCACTGCGTGCGGCGCCTGCGTCAAGGCCTGCCCCAAGCGCATCATCGAGCTCCGCGCCAAGGGCCCCCGCGGAATGAGGGTCTGGGTTTCCTGCGTGAACAAGGACAAGGGTGCGGTCGCGAAGAAGGCCTGCGCCGCCGCCTGCATAGGGTGCGGAATCTGCGCGAAGACCTGTCGCCACGAAGCGATAACCGTAACTGACAACGTCGCCTATATCGATTACGGCAAGTGCAAGCTTTGCCGTGAGTGCATCGCAATGTGCCCTACCGGAGCCATCCACGAGTCGGGCTTCCCCAAGCCCCTTGACAAGGCGGCGACCAAGGCAAGGATACTCGAGCGTCAGAAGAAAGAAAAGGAGGCCAGCAATGAGTAAGAGAACTTTCCGTATCGGAGGAGTCCATCCGGACGACAACAAGATTTCCCGCGAGTGTCCCATCACTCCGCTCCCCGCTCCCCCCACGGTTTATATTTCCGTGGCCCAGCATATCGGCGCCCCCGCAAAACCCGTAGTCGCCCCCGGTGACCGGGTGCTTACCGGCCAGGTAATCGCGGAGCCCGGCGGATTCGTATCGGCCTATATCCACAGCTCCGTCACCGGAACGGTGAAATCCGTCGCTCCCCGCGCGGACCTTGCCGGAAACCCCGTGATGAGCATCGAGATAGCAGTTGAGCCCGACCAGTGGGCCCCCGGAATCGACACATCGGATACTCTCGTTACAGATATCCCGGAGGACAACAAGGCGATTCTCGATGCAATCCGAAGCGGCGGCGTCGTGGGCCTTGGCGGCGCGACATTCCCTACCCACGTGAAGCTGATGCCCCCTCCCGGCTCCAAGTGCGAGAGGCTCATCATCAACGGCTGCGAATGCGAACCGTACCTTACTTCCGACTTCCGTACCCTTCTGGAAAAGGGCGAACAGGTGGTTGTCGGGGCCGCTATCATAAAGCAGGTGCTCGGGAACGTCCCCTGCACAATCGGAATCGAAGAGAACAAGCCCGAGGCGATAGCCCATATCCGTGAGGTCATCGAGGGGCTGAAGGCCGTCTCCCCGAAGTTCGACGGCATCGAAGTCCTTCCCCTGAAGATGCGCTATCCCCAGGGTGGTGAAAAGCAGCTCATCGACGCTGTAATGCGCCGTCAAATAGGCTCCGGAGCCCTTCCCATCAGCGTAGGCGCCGTAGTCCAGAACGTCGCTACCGCCCTCGCCGTTTACGACGCGGTCCAAAAGGGCAGGCCCATTATCGACAACTCCGTAACCGTTACCGGGAAGTGTTTCCCCCGCCAGGCGAACCTTCTCGTCCGCGTAGGAACCCCGCTCAGCTACATAATCGACCATCTCGGCGGTTTCCCCGCGGAAGCGGCAAAAGTCATAAGCGGCGGACCAATGATGGGTAAGGCTGTCTCGAACCTCGAGGCGGCGACCGTCAAGGGAACATCGGCCCTGCTTTTCCTTACTGAGAAGGAGACAAGGCGTGAGAAGGAAACCGCCTGCATCCGCTGCGGAAAGTGCGCTGACGCTTGTCCTATGGGCCTGGAGCCGTTCCTTCTCGTCCGGCTTTCGAAGGCCGGCGACCTCGACGCCCTCGAGCAGAACGCGGTTCAGGACTGCATCGAGTGTGGCTGCTGCCTTTACAGCTGTCCCGCCAGGATACCCCTTCTGGACCGTATCCGTCTTGGGAAGGCTGATGTAATGAATGTTATCCGCGCACGCGCAGCCGCGGCAAAGGCTGCCGCAGAAGCAAAAAAATAGAGCCGCTATGAATAAACTGTTAGTATCACCAAACCCCCACATCCACTCCAAGGACTCCACGAGGTCCCTTATGCTGGATGTCGTGATAGCTCTTATCCCGGCGGTCATCTGTAGCTTCGTGTTCTACGGCTGGAAGGAAATCCTTCTGATGGCCGTGAGCATCGCTTCCTGCGTGCTTCTGGAATGGGCAATCACCCGTTTCCTGCTCAAACGGGATTCTACCGTCGGAGACCTCTCCGCGGTTGTGACCGGAATCCTGCTCGGGATGAATCTCCCGTATGAGACCCCCTGGTGGGTCGTCGTCATCGGCGCAGTCGTCGCAATCGGCGTTGCAAAGATGACCTTCGGTGGAATCGGCCAGAATATCTGGAACCCGGCTCTGGTGGGACGTGTGTTCCTGCTGATTTCGTTCCCTACCTATATGAATACCTGGAGCGCCCCCAAGGGACTCTTCGGTGTCGATGCAGTCACCGGACCTACCCCTCTGGGCGCCATCCAGATTGGCCTTTCCCAGAATGTCCCCGTGTCTGAGATCGTGTCTCAGTACGGCTATTCCAATATGCTGTTCGCGAACATCGGCGGTTCCGCCGGTGAGGTTTGCGCCCTTGCCCTGCTCGCTGGTTTTGTCTATCTGCTTTGCAGGAGGGTCATCAAGCCCTGGATTACGCTCAGCATCCTTGGGACTGTCGCCCTCGTGTCGCTCATATTCTGGGGTATCAATCCCGCCCGCTTCACGGACCCTGTGTTCAACCTCCTCACCGGCGGCCTTATCCTTGGATCCTGCTTTATGGCGACTGACTATGTCACCTCGCCGATGAGCACGCTTGGCGGAGTCATTTACGGTATCGGAATCGGGTTTATCACAATGATGATCCGTTATTTCGGTTCCTATCCGGAAGGCGTTTCCTTCGCAATCCTTATTATGAACTCTGTTGTGCCGCTTCTGAATATGTGGTTCAAGCAGAAAAAATTCGGGAGGAAATAGAGACTATGGCACTTGCATCGAATCTCAAGAATATGGCACTGTCGCTTACCCTTGTGTGCCTCGTGTGCTCCGCCGTACTTGGCGCGGCATATGCAATCACGAAGGATTCCATCGACGCGGCGGCCGTGGAGAAGCTCAACAAATCGCTTCTTAGCGTAATGCCCCAGTTCAGCTCCGTTGACAGGACGGAGGCCGGTGATGTCCGCGGTTATATCGGCCGTGACGCGGCCGGGGCTCCCGTCGGATATGCGTTTGAGACTGAGACCGTCGGTTTCGGCGGCCCCCTCAGGCTTATCGTAGGAATCACCCCGGACGGCCAGATATACAATACAACCGTCCTGTCCCACAACGAAACTCCCGGACTTGGCGCGAAATGCACCTCGGACGCGAAGTTTATGGGCCAGTGGAAGGGTATGGACCTTTCTTCCTGTAATCTCGCTGTCCGTCAGGACGGCGGCGACATCGACGCAATCACCGCTTCCACTATCACTTCGCGTGCGTACACGCGTGCGGTAGCCCAGGCGGTCGAGGCTTTCAATCAACTGAAGGAGGAACAAAGCAATGAGTAACAAACTCAGATACATCACCGACGGACTGGTGAAGAACAACCCCACGTTCGTCCTGATTCTTGGTATGTGCCCTACGCTGGCAACAACCACATCGGCTATAAACGGTCTTTCGATGGGCCTTGCGACACTTTTCGTGCTGGTCCTGTCGAATATCGTGATTTCCGCCGTAGCGCCGCTTATCCCGGACAAGGTCCATATCCCGGCGTACATTGTTATCATCGCGACCTTCGTGACTGTAGTCCAGTTCGTTATGCAGGCCTTTACTCCCGCAATGTACGAGACGCTGGGCCTGTTCATCCCCCTTATCGTCGTAAACTGCATCATCCTCGGGCGCGCAGAGGCGTTCGCCTCCCGCAGCGGTGTGCTTGAATCGGCCTGTGACGGGCTTGGGGTGGGACTTGGCTTTACCTTGTCGCTGACGGTTCTCGGCGCGGTGAGGGAAATTCTCGGAAGCGGTTCCGTCTTCGGATGGAACTTCATCGGCGGCGGCGACGGAATGCTTGCGTTCGTAATGGCCCCCGGCGCTTTCCTCTGCCTTGGCTACCTGATGGTCCTGTTCAATAAATTCCTCAAAAAGTAGAGCCCTATGGAATACTTCCTCATAATAATTTCGGCCATATTCGTCAATAATATCGTACTGGCCCAGTTCCTTGGAATCTGTCCTTTCCTCGGGGTATCCAACAAGCTTTCCACGGCAACGGGAATGTCCCTTGCGGTATGCTTTGTCATCACGCTTGCAACTCTCGTGACTTTCCTTCTGAACAGGTACGTGCTGGTTCCCCTCGGGATCACCTTCCTGCAGACCATCGCCTTCATCCTCGTGATCGCTTCGCTTGTCCAGATGGTTGAAATCGTCCTGAAGAAGATAAGCCCGTCGCTGTATCAGGCCCTCGGAATCTTCCTCCCGCTGATCACCACCAACTGTGCAGTTCTCGGTGTCGCGCTCGACGTCGTGACAAAGCAGTTCACTTTTGGCCAGGCCGCCCATTCGCTGAACTTCGGGGAGGCAATCGTCTATGCATTTGCGACATCCCTCGGATACGGTCTTGCAATGGTGATTTTCGCCGGCATCCGCGAGCATCTTTCCGGCAACAACGTACCCAAGGCGTTCCGCGGAGTGCCCATCGCCCTTATCAGCGTAGGCATCCTTGCCCTTGCCTTTATGGGCTTCAGCGGGCTTGTCAAATAAATTTTTATTTGTACATTTGTAAACTTGAATGAGAGAACAATACTAAACTTAAACGTATTAATTATGAAAAAATTCATTGCTATCGTAGCAGCCCTTATGACTTTCGCAGTAGTTGCATCCGCTCAGCCCCGTGCAATCGGTATCCGTGCCGGTTATGGTGGAGAGCTTTCCTATCAGCACAGCCTTGGCGCAGCAAACTTCCTTGAGGTTGACGCCGGTTGGTGGGCAAACGGAATCAACGTTGCTGCCGCTTATGACTTCAGCGTAGCACCCGTCGGACCCTTCAACTTCTATGCTGGTCCTGCAGCAGACGTTTGGATGTGGAGTGGAGACGGCGAGAGCGGACTCGGAGCAGGTGTCGGTGCCCAGCTCGGTCTTGAGTACATCTTCTCCTTCCCTCTCCAGATTTCCCTCGACTGGAGGCCTATGTTCAACATCATCCCTGCAACCGGCTTCGGCTGGAACAGCATTGCACTCGGTCTCCGTTACGCATTCTAGAAGCCAGTTCGTAAAAATTAAGGTCAGGCCCTTCCCGGGTTTGGCCTTTTTTTTGTACCTTGCGCGTCCATAACGTGTATTACTCTAAACGGATTATGGTTATGAACAGAAGGTTTTTAATGATTCTTGCGGCCCTCTGCGTGGTTTTCGCCTGTTCCAAGGATGACATCACGGGCTCGAGCTACAACACAGGGGCGGACGACAGTACCGGGAGCACTATCGACACGGACGCATCAGATGACTACGTCGCAAACACGACTTTTGCAGGCACCGTCACCGTAACTTATTCTTCCTCCAGCGCTACTGTATCAATAGGCAGCGGCCTTACCGCATCGGAATTTTCCCAGTCTGTCAGCGGGGCAGGCGTTACCATCACCTACAGCGGTACGGATAACGTCATCTACAAACTTACCGGAACGACATCGGACGGCTACTTCAAGCTCTACAGTTCCAAAAAGCAGGAGATCCTCCTCGACGGAGTCAGCATCACGAACTCCAACGGAGCGGCTATCAACAATCAGAGCAAAAAGCGCACTTTCGTTGTCCTGAGCGGCACCAACAAGCTCGCGGACGGCGGCTCTTACAGCAATACCCCTTCGACTGAGGACGAAAAGGCCGCCTTCTTCTCCGAGGGCCAGCTCATCTTCAGCGGAAGCGGCTCCCTTTCCGTCACTGCAAGCGGCAAAGCCGGGATCACTTCTGACGATTACGTCCGCTTCCTGGGTGGAACCATCGACGTTACAACGTCTTCCGGTCACGGCGTCCGCGGCAAGGATGCTATCATCGTAACTGACGGAACGATCGACGTTAACGTGACTTCCGCCGCAACCGGCAAGAAGGGATTCTCCTCAGATACCCTCGTTTATTTTGCGGGAGGAACGACCACAATCACCAACGCGGCCAGTGCCGGCACTGTTGACGGCGAACTTACCGGATGTGCGGGCATAAAAGCTGACAAGCGCTTTGAGATTGTGGGCGGAACGCTTAATATCACCTCCACCGGAACAGGTTCAAAGGGCATCAACTGCGACAACGTGGGATACTTCACCGGCGGAACGGTCAATATCACCGTAACAGGCTCCAATTACGGCAACTCCTCCAACCAGGGAGGCGGCCCCGGTAACGGATGGGGCGGTGGCGGAAGCCGTCCGCGCAGCGTGGATGACGGCACGAAGAGTTCGGACACGTCAATTTCCTCCAAGGGCCTCAAATTCGACGGAAACATCTACTTCAACGGAGCCGATGTTACCGTAAAGTGCTCCAATCACGAGGGTATCGAATCCAAGGCGTCCATTACCGTAAACGGCGGATCCGTTTATAGTTACGCCTCCGATGACTCTATCAATGCGGCAAGCACCTTCACCGTCAACAGCGGTTACGTCTTCGGACAGTCTACCGGCAATGACGGAATGGATGCCAACGGTAATTTCTATATCAAGGGCGGTGTGGTCTATGCAGTTGGCACAGGCTCTCCTGAAGTGGGCCTCGATGCAAATACCGAGGGCGGATACAAGCTCTATATCCAGGGAGGAACCGTTATCGCCGTAGGCGGTCTTGAGGGCGGGTCCAGCCTGTCACAGGGCTATGTCTCAGCCTCTGTTTCCTCCAACACGTCCTATGCGGTCGAAAGCGGAAGCACCGTTCTCGCTGCATTCAAGACTCCTTCAAGCCTGAGCGTGTCGAATGTTGCAGTCTCCTGCCCCTCGATGAAAAACGGATCATCCTATACTTTCCTCTCCGGTGCGACTGTTTCCGGCGGGACCTCCTACTTCGGAGGACTGTATACGGAAGGAGCCACCGCATCCGGCGGCAGCTCCTCATCCCTGACCGCAACCACAACCTCCTCCGGAGGAATGGGCGGCGGTGGATTCCGTTAGTTGGAAGCAGATTCTGCTTCCTCGAGAGCCTTACGGTTCTCTTCCAGAGCCTTTACGATGCCGTTCACGGACTCCAGTGCCGGGACGGCATCTTCAATTCCCGCGACCTCTGCCGCAGTGAAGAGTTTGCCGGCCTGGACCCAGTCTCCGGTGAGCGCATAGTAAATTCCCTTGGTGTAGAGTGCGACAGGGCTGTCGCCGATGCGGTGCAGATAGAACGCAGCGCGGTCCATACTGCCCAGTGACATCGCCGCATTGGCTGCATTGATGTTCACGATTTCATCGTCAGGGTAAACCCTTGCCGCAACGGAGAATACGTGATTGAACTCCCGGGAACCTACGTTATAGCCCTGGGCCGCGAGGAAGAACTCATTGATGGAGAGGTTCTGGGGCCTTGTCTCCATAATGCGCCTTGCATCCTCTGCGGTAGTGTAGCTCCTGACCGTGTAGCTGACCTTGTAGTCAGTGCGGCGAAGACCGGGGAACACTTCCTGGACAAGATACTTCCAGGCAGAGGGGTAGTTGCTCTTGATACGGGCTTCCTTCTTGTCGGGAGCGGCGTTGGAGTCGAGGATTGAAAGGATTTTTTCCCTTGAAGGGAAGTCCGGGTTCTGCTCGACTTCTTTCCTGAGGCCGTCCCAGTTCTCCGCTACGGATTCGGGGAGATAGATATCGTCCGGCAGTTCGTAAAGGCCGCTGACGTACTCCCTGATAGCCTCTGTCCTTGCGGCTGCGAGTTTCTCGTTGACGGCATACGAACCGTCAGGAGAGGAATAGCCGCGGAGAATTATCCGGGTGATGGTCATATCGGCATCGTTACGGACGGAGTCCACAGTGGCGCGAATCTTTCCAAGCTCGGAGGCGTTGTTCTCATACGAGGGATCAACAGCCGTGCTGCCGGAAGCAAAGACGACGTAAGCCTCGCCGGAGATATCCCGTTCCTTCACCGTGGTCTCCGCATCCGGGAGGACGTAGATGTAGTGGGGGACGAACTCCGGAACGTTCACGAGAGCGGGTCCGGGTGCCGGCTCCGGCTCCGGTTCAGGCTCCGGCTCGGGAATCCTGGCGCTGAGGATAGGGTGTCCGTGTGTGATACGGCCTTCCTTGCCACAGCAGTTCACCGCCTGGCGGTCGATGCGAAGCTTCGCCTCAGACATCCAGGGAAGATATCCCACGACGGCGATGTAGTGGACCGGGCTTGGGATATCCTTTCGGTAGAATTCCCATTCTTCCGGGCTGAACACGTCGGAACTTCTTTCCGCGCGTGCGCGGTGGTAGAAGTAGCCTCTTGAGTAGATTGTCGCGGTGGGAAGGACCGTGTAGTTGTTTCCTCCGAAAATGACCGGAGTGAAGTAGACGGCCTGATTCCTTTCAAACTCATATCTGGAGAAGTCGAGGTCCATCTTGACGACGAGATCCTCCCCGTCGTGGGCGAACTCGAGGTTCGTAACGGCGACATCATTTGAATATTCCTGTCCCCTGAGCGATAAACAGAGGGCAAGAGCCGCAAATGCGATTGCTATTGTCTTTTTCATCTTTCCGGGGATTTAAAACAGGTAAACGACAGAAAGGGCGAGGTGAGTCGGGCCCACGAAGTCGAAAGTCGAACGGTGGTCGTAGATGGGAGTGGCGCCTTCGGTTACGTCCCCTTTGGAGACGTAGTAGTTGCCGTTCTCATCCTGGGGAAGAAGGTACTCGGTGCAGCGGAGGTACATATAGCCCAGTCCGAATTCCGCCTCCAGGTTCCAGTGACGGCCCAGTATCCAGTCATAGCCTATTCCGACGCCGGCGGAAAGGAACTTTCCGTCAGCCATAAGGTATTTCTGGAAGTTCGGGAACTTGTGGTAATACTGGCTGAAATCCCACCACAGATGCCCCGCATCGATATTCATTCCACCCATCGCATAGGCCGATGCGAACCATCCGTTGAATCTTTCGCAGAACCAATACTTGAGTTCCGGGCGGACGATAAGGTGATTCAGCGTGATGTCGTAAGCATCCCAGTTACGGTAGGAACCTGCAAGTTCCACCGACCAGTGCTGAGTGATACCTACCTCCAGTCCGAGGTTCGCGGAAGCGGTGGCGTCGTGAAGCAGATTGGTCTTCACGGCCACCCTGTTCTGCGCTCCTGCCGCGACGGGCAGAAGGAGCGCAGCGGTGATAATCATCAATAGAGCTTTTTTCATATTACTCTCCGTCTTCAGGGGTGTAATCCGGATCTTCTCCGTCATTCCAACCGTCAGCGCTCACAGAGGGGACGACCTGCCTCGCCAAAGCCTCCTCCCGGGCCCTTATTTCAAGGGCCTCCTCCGGGTCCATTGATTCCCGGCGGCAGGAAAGAGCGGAAATCATAAGGATTCCCGTCGCTATTGCAAGTAAGAGTCTTCTCATAGGGCGCTTATTCGTTCTTCGTTACAACAAGTTTGTACCCGTCGTGGATGAACTTGACGTGGTATGAACCGTCCTCGGGATAGATGACCTTTTCGTCGTCCAGCCCGGTTCCGAGCACGATGTCAAGGGAATTCGGATCTGCGACGAGATAGCTTTCAGAGTCGAATTCTCCGAGTGCATAGTACATCCAGGCGGTAGCCATTCCGGCCTGCCTGTCCCATCCCTTGTCCCAGCGAAGCTTGAAAACGTTACCGGCGGCATAGGTGATGTCCGCTTCCCAGACGCCTTCCCAGGGCTCCGTGCCGGTGGAGGTCTGAGTCATATCGAAATCAGTGCTCCAGTCGCTGCCGTTCACGGTGCCGATGATGCTCCACACCGGGTCGTTCAGCTCATAGTCAAGGCTTCCGCCGTCTTCCCATCCGGTAACGGTGAAGGAGAAGCCGACGGCCTCCCCGTGCTCAGGATCCGGAGGTGTGACTGAAGGATTGAGGGTAAGCGAAGCCGTCGCTGCCGCTCCTGCCTTGAACTCGAAGGCCGATGCAAGGACGAACGTGAAGGTCTTGCCGCTTTCCGTCGTTACGACGATGCGGGGAGCCGCCTTCTGGGGCATTACAATGAGCCCATAGCTGTTGTCCGCGAGCTTTGTGGCCTCGACGTTGACAGGGCTCACGCCCTCAGTGCTGACAGAACCTTCTGAGAGGTTCAGCGTACCATTCATCAGGACTCCGTTGACGGAAACCTGGCTTACAGGGTCGTTGTCAAGTTTGTTGGTGACGTTTACGAAAATCTTCGAGAACGGATGTCTGAACTTCAGCGCCACGGTGGTATTGGGGGTTGCGTCAGCCGTTGCCGCCATATACAGGTTGTGGTACTCGAAATTATGGGCCCCTTCGTAAAGAAGGTTGTACTCGAAGGTGGAGACAGTCTGGTTTTCGTCGGGGTAAATCGCGACGAAGTTGGTCTGTGTGGCCTGGTCCTTGACCCAGTAGATGGGCGAGGAGAGTTCCAGGCCGCCACCGGCGGTAACGGTTGCCGTTGCGACGGCGTTGATAGGCGTTCCGGCTATGATCCGGATCTTGTCGCCGGCCTCAAGGGACGATTCGGTCGCCCTGGTGAAGCCGTAGGTGTCGTAGGATGCGACGAATTTCACCTCCCTTGAGGACTCGCAGTCAAGGGCGTCGTTCCTGGAGCATCCGATAACCGCAGCCGCAATGGCGAGGATTATTGATATCCTTTTCATAGAGCAGTGGGGGATTATTCAGCAGCGCCGTTACGGACGTACGAGAGAGCGAGGGTGCTGGAATTGAAGGTAACGGTATAGTTGCCGGATGTCTCGGGGAACTTGATGTTCTTCTGATGGTCTCCGTCAGTCCCGAGAGTGTAAGGATCCGTGCCGATATTGTCGGAGCCATTCCACATACCGTAGTAGGTCTCTCCAAGACGGACCTTGAAGCCCTTTCCGGACTCGTCGTCAGTCATTGCTTCGTCATAGTTGACGGTAATGCTCCAGCTGTTCTCCGCCCCGGGAGTCATATAGTAGTAGGTCGCCCAGGCGTCAGCGCCCTTATCGTCAGTTGCATATACGCAGCCGCCGATCTGGACATAATTGCCCACGGTAGGGTCTCCGATGGTTCCCACGGTAGTTGCATCTCCGTCAGTCCAGTCGACAGTGTCGAAGGTGAGGGCGCCAACGGCGGTGCGTCCGCCGTCGATTCCGCCCACGGGATTGAGCGTGACGTTTGCGGTAGCGGTCTTTCCGGCCTGGAAGGTGTAGTCACCGGTGATGCGGAAGGTATAGACGGAACCAAGGGTGGTGGTTACGACGATGTCCATTGCTGCGGTTGCGGCCTGGGGAAGGAGGATGAGCTCGTAGCGGGTTGCGCTGGCGGCATAGGCGTGGACGTCGCTGTATGTGTCAGCGGCGACGATGGTTGCGGGAGCGGTCGACATATCGAATGTCGTGGCGTTGAGCTTGACCTGCTTCATTACTACGGAAGCGACGGCGTCGGAACCAAGATTGTTGGTGATGCTTACTACAACCTTTGCGAAGGGGTGCTTGAAGCTGAAGGCGACGGTGCCGGGATCCGGGGATGCGCTCTGGACTGCGGTCATCACATTTGCGTGATATGTGTATGTGTCTTCCGCGGTCTGGTCTTCGGGGATATTATAGGCTCCGCTGACGCCAGCGCCATCCGCATAAGGATAACGGGCCACGAAGGTTGATGCGGCGGACTGGCCTACACCCCAGTAAATCGTAGTTGAAGGGGTAAGCGTGCTGCCGGAAACCGTAGCCTGGACGTTGTTTGCGCCAAGGTCGGCGGCATAGATACCGACATTCGAGCACCCCTCCTCGCCCAGCTCGAGAGTTGCGCTCTTAAAGGAATATGTTCCAAGATTTTCGACCGTGAAACGCACGGCCCTCTGGCCCATTGAGGCCTCGTTTTCCACTTTGTTGCAGGCCACGAGGGCTGTGGCCAGGACTGCAACTGCAAGTAATGCTTTTTTCATCGTGTTTATGGTTTTAAGTGTTAATTAAGTTCAAATACTACGGAGCTGTAGCCCGGGAGGGTTACGGTTGCTCCGTCGGAAATATTGCCGCTGACGGAGACGCGGCCGTTGGAGACGAGGATGTTGTCATTTGATACGTTCTCGCCCGGCCAGCGGGTTACATCAGTGGTGTAGGAACTGAAGTTGTGAAGGACGAGGACGACTTTGTCGCCGTCAACCTGGTGGAGGTACCATCCGGCAATGTGCCCGTCGTAGCCTCCATAGGTGCGTTCATCGGCTTCAGGCCAGCCGTTCGCGAGGGCGGGGTTCGTGTTCCTCGCATAAGCGAAGTGGCGGTACAGGCTCAGCAGGGAGGTCTCGTCATCCTCCTGGGATTCGACGCTTATCGATGCGGTAAGCATATTCCAGTCGACCTTGTTCGAGACGCCCTTCGAGGCGGCGCTGGAACGGGACGGGGTCCACAGGATGGGCGTACGGACGTACTCGTCGCCGCCGGCCTTTGTGCCCCAGTAGCCAAGCTCCTCGCCCTGATAGATGTAGGGCCTTCCGGCAGCCGTGAGAAGCACTGCCGCGGCCTGACGGATCTTGGGCTTGTAGTTGCCAAGGCTGGACGCGGTGCGGTCCTCGTCGTGGTTTGCAAGCTTCGGGGTGGAGATCGCATCGGCCCGATAGGCCCTGTGGCCGTTCCAGCGGTAAGGCAGTGAGCCGGGGAAGTGCTGGCCGTAGCCGGCGTTATGGATTGTCTCGCCGTTGAGGCAGTTCCTCAGATCCCACCAGAACTGGAATTCGAACAGGGCGGGAAGGCCGGAGTAGAACGGCGAGCAGTCGCCGTCGCCGGAAAGCACTTCACCGACCATGAATATGTTCTCGTCCACGATTCCGCTGAGGCCGGCGCGCTTATCGGCATTGGCCTTGTAAATCTTGTTGCACTCGTTGTAGAATGTATTCCAGAAGGTCTTGTTCTCCGGGCCGGTTTCGTTGGCGTAGATATGCTTTACCGCGTCGAGGCGGAATCCGTCCACGCCCATTCCGAGCCACTTTTCGACGCCCGTCATTATCGCCTTGAAGGCGGGGCTGGAGGCACACTGGTCCGCTTTTCCGTAGTTGAAGTCCACGAACATTCCGGTGCCGAATTCGGTGTAGTAGAAATACATTTCCCCTCCTGGCATAACTATGTTCTGGACCGCATCGCTTTCGCCGGAATAGAGGGTATGGGCCTCGCCGTCCTTAAGCTGGTCGCCGCTGCCGTTGAATCCCCACTTGGTGCCCTTTGACCAGTCATCGGCCTTGGTCGTACGGATAAGGCAGCCCCAGTCGGACTCGAAGTCCAGGATGAGCCTGTACTTGTTCGTTCCGTTGTCGTAGAACTGGGTGTAGGTGCTGTTGCCCCAGAACAGGTAACGGGCGGGATTGTTGGTCGTTCCGCTTGTCGTGGGGGCTTCAGTCGTCTTCGACACCGTGATTGTCGGGGCCGATGCGTTCGTCCAGTCGAGGTCTATCTTGAAACGCTGTTTTCCGCCTCCGCCAACAAGGACCGGGAACCACTTGTATCCGTTGTAGCCGAAGCTTGCGGGAATCTGGTCGATCTTCCCGGCCTTGATGTCAGCTTCGGGAGTCTTCGTGATGGAATAATAGTCCCAGTACTCGCTCTCAGGACCCTTCTTCTTTATGTCCAGGAACCATTTGTTCTGGTCGCCGGAATGATTCATCACGTAGTCCATATAGATGCGGATATTGTGCTTATGGGCCTCCGTGATAAGGTTCTGGAAGTCTTTTTCCGTGCCGAAGCGGGGATTGACCGCCTCGTAGTCCGTGACGTCGTAGCCGTGGTAGGACTGGGCCGGCTGGATGGGGGAGAGCCAGAGCGCGGTGACGCCCATCCTGTCGAAGTAGTCGAGGCTCTGGGTTATTCCGTTGAAGTCTCCGTAGCCGTCGCCGTTACTGTCCTTGAAGGAGAAGACGTTCACCTGGTAGGTGATGCCTCCCGCCTTGTTCCCGACAGGCAGGGATTCGTCGTAGGTGCCCCCGAGATAGTAGTCCGGCCTTCCGTCGGCCTCGTGGGTCCACTCCGTTCCGGCTTCGAGGACATACAGGATCTTGTTTTCCGCGGAGAGGTAGATGTCGTATCTGCCGCCGGTCGCAAGCTTCATATTGCCGGCACCCTGGGCGACGTCCGTCTTCGCTCCGACGGTTATCGTGTTGCCGCTTTCACTTTCCGGCCCGTAGCCGAAGTTCGTACCCCAGCTGCGGTTCTGGCGGAACTTGAACATTTCGCCGGCGGCGATTTCCAAATCGCGCGCAACCTCCCAGTACCCTTCCGTGTCCATCGGGAAATCGACGTTCCACTCCGTTCCGCCGATGGTGCCGATTATCGTCCAGGAACTGCTTCCGAACTTGACTTCCACGGGCTCGACGCCCTTTCCGGAGACTCCGGGGTCGGAGGGATCCTCGACGGCGGTGAGTGTTGTGCCGTCCCACGTGAAGTAGAGGCTGGAGTGTATCGTCAGGTCGCTCCAGAGGGGATCCTTCTCATCCGGCTTCGGGTATTGATTCCCCTTGCCGTCGTTCAGGATAAGGTTGATTCCGCCCACTCCGCTGAAGCCTGCGGCCTCCCAGTAGGTGTAGAGGTAATCGCCGAAGGATTTCGTTCCGCCGGCGTAGGTTCCGGGCCAGGCGCCGTAAGGCTGCATTCCGCCGCCGTCGCCAACATAGGCATACATATACGGGGTTGTCCAGGTGGAATTGTTCAGGACGTAGATCCTGGTGTTTTCGCCTTCCTCCTGCTCGTTCGTCGCATCGCCGTGGGCAAAGACGTCTCCGGCTTTTTCGACGTAAAGGATCATAAAGTTTGGCTGGACGTAGAGGTCGTAGGTGCCGGGACTCAGCTTGATGTTGCCGCCGTCGTCGGCAAGGATGTACTTCTTGTCGAGGGAAGGATTTCCGCTTCCGGCACCGAGGTTCGTCGCCCAGTCGCCGTTCATCCTGAACTTGAACTCCTCGCCGGAAGCGACCGTGACGTCGAACGCCGCCATCCAGCCGCCGGGCTCTCCGAGCATAGGGATGTCATCCCCGCCGGAGCCCCAGTTAAGGCCCATAATGGATCCGGTGACGCCCCAGTTCGTAGTTTCCGTAAACTCGCTCCTGTCGATGACCTGGCCGGGCTCTTCCTTGGCGCCTGCGGCCGCTTGGGAGACGGGGAGGTCAACTGAGACGGACGGGTCTGATTTCAGAGCGATGCGGAGAGTGGTCTCGCGGGGATCGTCGCTGTCGTTGGAAGGGGCGACGGCGGTGACGGTCGTCGTGCCGCTGCCCTCGGTGGGGGACAGTTCAAGCCAGTCCGCCTCGCACTCCGCGGCCCAGATTTCCTCTGAGGTCACGGTGAAGGTCTTCGTTGCTCCTTCTCCGACAAAGTTCAGACGCACGACGCTGGTCTTGATCTTGTCTGCGCCGGGGACGACCGGATCGTCCGTGTTGTCGGGCTCATCCCTGCGGCAGCCGGCAAGGACCGTCAAAATGCAAAGTGCAGCGGTTGAGGCTGCCCTTGAAAAGAACTTGCAGTCCATATTTTTCTATGATTTCTTGAACAGACCTCCGAGGACGCTCGTCGCCGCGCCGAGAATGCCGGATGATGAGCCCGTGGAGGATCCGCCCTTGAGCGAAAGTATTATGTCGTTAAGGTCCACGTCACCGTCGCCGTCCTGATCCTTCAGGATGCCTCCCAGTTTGCCCATCACGGTAGGGATAAGGGCCATAAGGGCGTTTGCCGTGCCGCTTCCGAGCTTTAGTTTCGAAAGGGTGTCAGTTTTGAAGATTTTGCCAGCGAGAGCCGTCACGGGGCTTGATGCGGCCTTTTCCTTGCCGGTAAGAAGGGCTTTTATCTGGTCGATTCCGCCACTTTTAGCCGCTGTTTTCGTGAGGCTGCCGGTGATTGCGCCGGTAAGGCCGTTCAGGACGGTATCCTTAATGTTTGAAGGAATTTCAACGCTGCCTGCGGCGCTCTTTACCTGACTGAGAATAAGATCTGTAATGTTTGCCATAGTCAGAAGTCTTACGTTATTAATTCGGCGAAAGATACAAAAAAATGCCGTATCTTTGTACTTGTGAAAAACAAAGTTGTAATATTCGGTTTGTTTTATGAAGGCTCTGAAATATCTCTTTGTCCCGCTCATTGCCCTTGTGACGGCGCTTTCCTGCCGTCAGAATGATCCGGCCCTTCAGGAAAGGGCCCTCGAGCTTTGCAAGTATATCCCGGATCACAGCATCAGCGACGATGCCGTCAATTACCTGACTCCGGATTTCTACACGGCCTTGACTGAGGCCTGGGATGCCCCTGACGGCGCTTTCCCCGGAGAAAGCGGAGAGAGCGAATGGCTTTATTATTTTGTGACCGGGAGTGGCGGCAGCCTTCCTCATTTCACCGTTGAGTCTGCCTGGCGGACGGGGAAGAACAGGGCTGTTGCGATGGTCCTCCTCGGACAGGTATGGGAGCCCGGCGGCGAGGTCCAGAGCGAGCGGCCCTGCTCGCTTGAAATGGAGCTCTGTGACGGAGAATGGCTTCTGGATGATTTCGACGGCATCAAGGAGGCCTGCCGGATTTACGTCAAGGAGCTCCGTGAGAAATACCGTACCGGTGCTTTCGTCACGGAATTCGAGCGCTATCTCCAGGAACATCCCGGCGAGCGTGACATCCTGGACCCGGAAGGTACCTACGCCTCAGACCTTGACGCCGCTATCCACCGCTTCTACGAAATCTACGGCGAGTAGCCTTCGGGCGCTTCTACGAAATCTACGGCGAGTAGCCTTCGGGTTACCCCCTCAGGAGCCTCATCTCCGCGTGGGGAATTCCCGCCTCGTCGAAAAGGC
>FLNX01000164.1_pt1 | contig 24192 bp, 22 predicted proteins | sample 1140341 | NCBI WGS metagenome assembly FLNX01 (sample SAMEA3878208, study PRJEB12797) | bioreactor metagenome | biome: Moose rumen | place: Sweden | collected 2011-10
TTCAGTTCTATCTGCACGAAGTCCCAGTGGTACTTGTCGTGCATAGCCAGCACCTCATCGAACACCTCCTTCTTGCCGTGGAACGAGAAGCCGAGATTACGAATCCGTCCGGCCTGACGCTCCCCGAGCAGGAAGTCCATCATCCCATTGTTCAGATACCGCTTCTCAAACTCGTCCATACCGCCGCCCACGCTGTGCAGCAGGTAGTAGTCGATATAGTCCACCTGTAGTTCCTTCATCGAGTTGCGATACATCTCGATGGCCTTCTCCCGTGAGTGGTAGTCGGGGTTGAAGTTGGAGAGTTTGGTGGCCACGAAGTATTCGCTGCGTTTGTGGCGATGCAGGGCAATGCCCGTACAGTGCTCCGACTCGCCGCGACAATAGACGGGCGACGTGTCGAAGTAGTTCAGGCCGTGCTCGATGGCATAGTCCACCTGCTTGTTGATCATCTCCTGGTCGAACTCCTCAGAGTCCGGCTTCATCGGCAGACGCATCATACCGTAGCCCAGCAGCGACACCTTGTCCTTCGTCGTGGGATTCTCGCGATAGGTCATTTGGCCCATCGGTGGTTCCACCTGGTTCTTATATTCGTTGGCCGCCTGCTCCTCGGCCTTGTTCGCCTTCTTACAGCCTGCCAGCGTAGCAGCCGTAGCCACGGTTCCTGCCCCAAAGAGTTTCAGGAACGACCGCCGCGATATATTCTTATCTTTAGACATCATTCTCAATTTTCAATTCTCTATTTATATCTTCTTATGCACTTCATGCCCCTCCACGATAATTGCCGAGAAAGGACGCGACGGACAAACGTACTCACAGGCACCACAACCGATGCAGACATTCTCATTGACGGCAGGTACCATGGGCGATTCCTCATCATCGGGATCAGACGGCACCATCTCGATGGCGCCCGTCGGACAATGGCGGGCACAGTTGCCGCACTCCACGCCATCAGTGAGGGGCACGCAGTTCTTCTTGACCCAGACGGCGTGGCCAATCTGTATCGAAGACTTCTCAATGTTATCCAGCGGCTTGATGGCCCCTGCCGGACAGATATCCGAACAGCGCGTACACTCAGGTCGGCAATAGCCACGCTCGTAACTCATCACGGGCTGCATCAGGTGCATCAGGTCGGTAGAGGGACGAAGCACATCGTTCGGACACTCCGACACACAGAGTTGACAGCCCGTACAGTGCTGGGCGATATTGGCCAGCGACTGCGAGCCAGGCGGCACAATGGGCGTCTGACGCTCTGGAATCGCCTTATCCTCGAGTTCAGCCAGACCGCCGTCCATCAGTTTCTCCTTCTTCTGGGCCATCGCAGCGGTGGAGGCAAGGGCCGTGGCCAAGAGGAACGACCGCTTGGAAGTATCGACACTATTATTGATAGCATGGCTAGCCGAACTATCATCACTAGCAGAACTAGCCTTACTAGCCGTTCTAGCAGAACTAGTCGCACTAGAATGGCTAGTTCTGCTAATAAGGCTATTCCTGCTAGTAAGGCTAGAATAGCCCAGTGCCCCGAACTTACATTTCTCGATGCAGTCGCCACAAACCACGCAGCGGCTATAATCCACACTATGCGTCTTATAGTCGATACAGGCTGCCTTGCAGTTCTTCGAGCACATCGAGCAGTTCTTGCACTTATCCTCATCGAAGCGGATCTTCAGCCACGAGAAGCGGGCGAAGAAACTCAGGATGGTACCGACGGGACAGATGGTATTGCAGTAGGTACGCCCACCTCGCCAGGCCAGCACCAGAAGCATCACCACCGTCACGGCGGCAATGATAAACACCGGCAGCGACTTCATCCAGACATCCACGGAGTAGAAGGCGTAACTGTCAGCCTGCTCTGCGAAATAGGCCAGCAAGTTATTGCCCAGCATCCAGACAGGCTGCAAGAGCATCGTGGCAATGCGGCCATAGGAACTATATGGCGCCAGCAACTGGAAGAGCGAACCGACACCCGCCAAGGCAGCCACCACGAACACCACCAGCACGGGATAGCGCAGCCAGCGCACCTCCTTCGAGTAACTGTACTTGTTCTTTTTCCGACGCAACTGTGCCAAGATGTCCTGAAACACACCAAGCGGACAGATGACCGAACAATAGATGCGCCCGAAAACGAGCGTCAGCAGCAAGAGCGCCACGACGACCACGACGTTGAGCGCCATCACGGCCGGCAGGAACTGGATCTTGGCCAACCAGCCCAGCCAGACGTGCAACGTCCCCGTAAAGTCGAGGAAGAGCAGCGTGATCAGTGTAAAGAACACCGCTGCAAGGGTAATACGAATCTTCTTTAGCATAAAGTATCTATTTTCATTATCTCATTTTCACAATAACAATGCTCAGTTCATACAACAGCCATATCGGCAGGGCCACCACGAAGAGCGTAAAGGCATCGGTGGTCGGCGTGATGATGGCCGAAACAATCAGGATGGCCACAATGGCGTGCTTCCGCCACATCTGCATCATCGAGGCATTGATCAGCCCCATCCGACCCAGTATCCAACTGACCACGGGCAGTTCGAACACAATCCCCATCACGAGGCTCATCATAATCAGCGTGTCCATATACGACTGCAGGGTCAGCATATTCGCCACATCCTCGCTCACCTGATAGGTACCCAGGAACTTCACAGTCAGCGGGAAGATCAGGAAATAGTTGAGTAGCGTGCCGAGCATAAACATCAAGTAGCCACTCGTGACCAGCAACGTGGCATAGTGCCGTTCATTGTCATAGAGCGCGGGAGATACGAAACGGAACAACTGATATATAATATAAGGTGAAGCCAGCAGCAGTCCGGCATACATCGCCGTCTTCAGGTGGATCATAAACTGCTCCGTCAGCCCCGTATTCATCAGATGAATCGAGAACGGCTCCACGCCCATCAGTTGATAGGTGACGAAGTCGCTTGTCCTCGGAGCCAGCACCACGGCAAACAGTTCGTCCTTCAGGCAGAAGGCCACGACAGCCGCCAGTGCCGTTATGACGAGCACACGGATGATGACCGACCTCAGTTCGTCGAGGTGGTCCCAGAAGGTCATACCCTCACTCTTCACGTTTCACCTCGTCGCCTTTTACTTCTTCCGTCACCTCATTCATCCCCTCCTTGAAACTCTTGACACCCTTGCCAAGGCCCTTCATCAATTCTGGAATCTTCTTGCCGCCGAACAGCAGCAGGACAATCAGTGCGATAACCAGTATCTCTTGCATTCCTAATCCAAACATCTTATTCAGTTTTTAGTTCAATGTGCAAAAATACGAAAAATCCCCGAAACCAACGAATGATTTGCGAAAAAAACTCTATTAGGCCCCTATATTTTGTGTCCTCGCGCGCGTGTATAGTAGGGAAACACAAAAACATCCCGCACCTCCCGCACCTCTTACACCCAGCGTGGGTGCGGGAAGTGCGGGAAGTGCGGGATAAAAAGTGCATAGACAACTATACGCGCACGCGCGAGAAGACAACTATTCTGGCGATTCTCTGGAGCCTCGTAGCACTTAACAGAAGGCTCCTGTTGGGGAAGAAGAGGCTTCTAAGAAATGCCAAGAGGCTCTTAACTCCTAAATTCTCTAGAGAATTCAGGACTATAAGACCTTCTGACATCTGCCAGGAAGAACATAAGGAACAGGAACATCATTCAAAGATGTGCGCTGCAAGGTTTAAAATTCCACATACGGCTGCAGACGGTCGATGGCCTCCTGAGGGAAGTCTTTAGAGAGGCGGAGGTCATTGAGGGAGCGGAGGGGGCCGTGCAGACGGCGGTAGTCGGTGATGGCCTTGGCCTGATAGAAGTTGATGTAGGGATGACGCCTTAACGCTTCGAGCGGGAGTTTATTGACATTCAGTTTCTGAGTCTGCTCATCATCAGGGATGATAAAGAAGTGGATGGCAGACTCCGGGAAGTTCTCAATCTCCATCAATTGATTGATGTCGTAGAAACCTCCCAACCGCTCGCGATATTTGACAATCTGGGCCGCAAAATAAGGGCCAATGCCAGGAACCTTCCGCAGCAGCGTAGTATCAGACTTATTCAGGGATATACGCTCCAAGGGCTGAATCTTTATAGGGTACTTAACGGTATCACGATTCTCTATCGGTTCATAAGCATACAATTGATTGTCGTTGGCTGGCAGATAGTCAGAGGAGATTCTGATATAAGGCTTCAACTCACGGTATTGCTTACGAGTCAGGCCATAGAGACGGGCAAAGTCCTCTGGCTTTGAATAAAATCCTCCTTTCGCCCGATACTTATAGATATTTCGCACCTGCCAGGGCTGAAGGCCAAGTCGGAGCAGTTGGGTACTGTCGGCTGTATTGGGATCGAAGGGGAAGCGTTCCACTTTGCGCGGAGCGACATAGTAACTGGGCTGCCGATAAGGCTTTGCATGTGTCCGATAGCCCGTATGCCTAAGGCTGTCGACCGATGGCTGACCGTCCGTCTGCACACCCGTCCAGAAGATGACTACCAAAGCGACGGCTATCACGCACAGCAGCGTGAGGATCACCTTGCGGTCTGACTTCTGCAGATAGAAGAACTCACGGAAGATCATATCACCCCAAACTGATGCATCAGGATCAGCAAGATGCAGACAGGAACGACGTAACGCACACAGAACATATAGTAGGGATAAAAGGCCTTGCCCGACGACGTCTCGTAATTGGTGAACTCATCGCGCACCATCGTCTTCGAGGCAAACCAGCCTACGAGGATGCTCGTCAGCATAGCACCCAGCGGCAGCATCACCTGGGCCGTTAGGAAATCGCAGAAGTCCATCAGCGGCTGGCCGAACAACTGGATCTCTGTCCTGCCAACCGACAGGGAACAGAACACGGCCAGCAGGCTGCAAGCAATCGTCAGGATCCACGCTGCATAGGAACGCTTCATCCGGAACTCCTCGGTGAAGAAAGCCGTACCGATCTCGTGCATGGAGATGGTGGAGGTCAGGGCGGCGAACACCAGGAGGGCATAGAACATAATGGATACGACATAGCCCAGCACCGGCATAAACGAGAAGGCCGACTGGAAGACGTTCGGCAGGGTGATGAAGATGAGCGACGGGCCGCTGTCGGGCTGCACACCCACCGAGAAGGCGGCGGGAAAGATCATCAGACCCGCCAGCACGGCGATCAGGAAATCGACCAAGGCTATCTGAGTGGCCGACTGGAAGAGTCTCGTATGGCGGGTGAAGTAACTGGCATAGGTACAGAGACAGGCCGTGCCCAGGCTGAGCGAGAAGAACGCCTGCCCCAGCGCCTCGAGGAAGACCTGACTGTCGACCTTGGAGAAATCGGGCTTCAGCAGGAACTCCACGCCCTTCATCGCATTCGGCAGTGAACAGGCGGCCACCACGATGATCAGCAGGAGGATGAAGAGTAGCGGCATCAGCAACTTAGAAGCCCGCTCAATGCCATTGCGCACCCCACGAACCACGATGAAGTGAGTGATCAGGATAAAGGTCACGCCCAGTACGGAGGGCTTGATAGGATCGCTGGAGAACGACTGGAAATACTGAAGCACGAACTGGCTGTCACCCTTCAGATGGCCCAGGACGGATGCCCCCAGGTACTGCAGGCACCAGCCCGCCACGACGGCATAGAAACCGAGGATAATGCTCGACGTCAGGATGCCCAGGATGCCCACCAGCCCCCAGCCCTTGCCAGAGGAGAAACTGGCGTAGGCACGGGCCGCATTGGCCTGGGAGTGACGACCCACAATGAACTCGCTGACCATACCGGGGATGCCGAGCAGCAGGATGCAGCCCAGGTAGACCACGATGAAAGCCGCGCCGCCATTCTGACCCACCATAAACGGGAAGCGCCACACATTGCCCAGTCCTACGGCCGAACCAGCCGTAGCGAGCACGATGCCTATCTTGCTGCCGAAATTGCCTCTGTTCTCCATCTTATATCAATCCTAACTGGTGCAAGAAGATAAAGAGAATGCAGAGCGGGCAGACATACTTCACAAGGAAGAGATAGAAGTGGAAGAAATGGCCGACGCGCAGGGTACCCTGATTGGTAAACTCGTCGCGTACCATCTTGTGAGGCACGAACCAGCCGATCAAGATGCAGGTCAGGAAGCCCGCGATCGGTAGGAATATCTGGCCGGTCACGAAGTCGAACACGTCGAAAAGTGTCTTGCCGAACAACTGCAGATACTGGCCGGAGGGGCCGAGCGACAGGGAACAGACGGCACCCATAGCAAAGCAGGAGAAGGTGACAATCAGTGCAGCCGTCTTGCGAGGCAGCCGGAACTCCTCCTGGAAGAAGGCCGTGCTCACCTCGTGGAGCGAGATCAGCGATGTGAGTGCTGCCATCGAGAGTAGGGCGTAGAACAACAGCGAGATGAGATAGCCCGCCACGGGCATGGCACTGAAGGCCTGTTGGAACACGTTGGGCAGGGTGATGAAGATAAGCGACGGGCCGCTGTCGGGATTGACACCCACCGAGAAAGCAGCCGGGAAAATCATCAGACCCGCCAAAATGGCTACGATACAGTCGATGACGCCAATCTGGACGGCAGAAGTCGTCAGGTTGGTATTCTTAGAGAAATAACTGGCATAGGTGCAGATACAGCCCATCGCGATGCTCAGCGAATAGAACGACTGGCCGAGTGCCGCCAGGAACACGTCGCCGTTGATCATGCTCCAGTCGGGCTTGAAGAGGAACTCGACACCCTTCGCTGCATTCGGCAGCATACAGGAAGCCCCCACGATGATCAGTAATATTATAAATAAGGTGGGCATCATCATCTTCGAGGCCCGCTCGATACCGTCGCGCACGCCACCACGTATCACCAGGAAGGTGACGAAGAGTACCAGGAACGTCCAGTAGACCGGCTTGACGGGATCCTGCGAGAAGGTCTGGAAGTAGTCCTTGAAGAAGGCTGGGTCGCCGCCCTCCAACTGTCCGATGAGCGAGGCCCAGATGTACTGTAGGCACCAGCCCGACACCACAGCATAGTAGCCGGTAATGAGGAAGCCTGTCAGCACGCTCATATAGCCGATGTACGACAACGGATTGCCGCCTGCCACCTTCCGATAGGCCCGGGCGGTATTGGCCTGGGCATTGCGCCCGATGATGAACTCGCTGATCATACAGGGGATGCCAAGCAGAAGCACGCATCCGATATAGATCATAATGAACACGGCACCGCCATTCTGCCCCGTCATATAGGGGAAACGCCACACGTTGCCCAGTCCCACAGCGGAGCCGGCAGTGGCCAGAATCACTCCAAGTTTGCTACCGAAACTTGCCCTTTCCAGTTTAGCCATATGCACTTTTCTCATAATTTCGTTGCAAAAGTATAAAATATTTCTTAATTTTGCACCAAAATTGGAAGCAAATATGAAATTTATCCGTCATTTATTAAGGAATTATCCTTTTTCCGTGTTCTGCATAGTGCTGATATGGATCCTTTCACTGACTCCGTTTTTCCCCGAGACACCATTCGACAAGGTGGAGTTCGCCGACAAATGGGTACATTTCATCATGTATGGCGGCACCTGTTCCGTCATCTGGTGGGAATATACCCGTCAGCACCGGAAGGCCGACTATGAGAAACTGCTCGTCCTGGCCTGGCTGTCGCCCATCCTGATGAGCGGCATCCTGGAACTGATGCAGGAATACTGCACCACCACGCGCAACGGCAGTTGGCTCGACCTGGCGGCGAATGCCGTCGGAGCCACTCTGGGGGCGGTCATCGGACTGCTTATCCTTCACTTTTACCCCAAGCGCTGAAGGGATTCACCCGCAGGTGCGAGTTGTAGTAGCGGCGATCGCCCGTCACCTCCTGTCCGATAAAAGCCGGTTTCTCAAATGATTCGTCTTCGGCACCGAGTTCCACTTCGGCCATCACCAGTCCTTCGTTCTCACCGTAGAACTCGTCCACCTCGAAAGTGTGGTCGCCACTCTTCACGAGGAAGCGGGTCTTGTCGATGATGCCCGGCTCACAGAGTTTCATCAGTTGCCCGGCCTCGTCGAGCGTGATCTCCTTCTCAAACTCATAACGGCTCAGGCCCCCGTTGGTAGAAGGGCCCTTGATGGTCAGATAGCCGCGGCTGTCGCGGATGCGTACCCTGACGGTACGTCCGCGACCGCTACAGATATACCCTTGCTTGATACGACTGCTGCCAAAGGCTTGTTGTTTGTAACTGCCGTCCTTCACAAGGAATTTCCGTTCTATCTCCAGTCCGCTCATTAAGCAACGATGTAGACGGAGTAGACGACGAACAGGATAGCCAGAATGATGAGGCAGGCGAAAATCCAATTCACCACCTTCTTACCGCCTTCTTCCTGTTTCTTCTGATAAGCCACCTTCTTCGTAGTTGACTTTGATGCTTTTGCAATTTGTGCCATAATCTTAAGTTTTTTAATTATTTAGTTCTTAATTCTCTTCGTCATTGACAGGGAACTCCATCAGGTAGGCCTTGATGAAGTCATCGATCTTGCCGTTCATCACGGCATCCACGTCCGTAGTCTGGTAGTTCGTACGGTGGTCCTTTACGCGACGGTCATCAAAGACATAACTGCGGATCTGGCTGCCCCACTCGATTTTCTTCTTGCCAGCCTCGATCTTGGCCTGGGCCTCCAGGCGCTTCTTCATCGCACGGTCGTAGAGTTGCGAACGGAGCAGAGCCATCGCACGCTCCTTGTTCTTCGGCTGGTCGCGCGTCTCAGTATTCTCGATGAGGATTTCCTCTTCCTCACCCGTATCAGGATCGGTGTACCAGTAGCGCAGACGGACGCCCGACTCCACCTTGTTCACGTTCTGTCCACCTGCACCGCTGCTGCGGAAGGTGTCCCACGAGAGTTTGGCGGGGTCGACATACACCTCAATAGTGTCATCCACCAGCGGCGAGACGAACACCGAGGCGAACGAGGTCATACGCTTGCCCTGCGCATTGAACGGACTGACGCGCACCAGACGGTGGACACCATTCTCCGACTTCAAGTAGCCGTAGGCAAACTCGCCGCCCTCTATCTGCATCGTCACACTCTTGATACCAGCATCATCGCCGTCGAGGATGTTCGAGATCGTCACCTTATAGCCGTGCGCCTCAGCCCAGCGCTGGTACATACGCATCAGCATCGAGGCCCAGTCCTGCGCCTCCGTGCCGCCGGCACCGGAGTTTATCTTCAGCACAGCGTCCATCGGGTCCTCCTTCTGGCGGAGCATATTCTTGAGTTCCAGGTCTTCGATGGCCTTGATGGCCTTGGCATAGGTGTCCTCCACCTCCTGCTCGGTCACCATCTCGTCCTTATAGAAGTCGAAGGCCAGTTGCAATTCGTCGGCGAGGGTGCGCACCTCCTTGAAGTCGTCGAGCCATTTCTTGATGCCCTTCACCTTCTTCATCTGCTCCTCGGCCCGCTTGCGGTCATCCCAGAAGTCAGGGGCCTGTGTGCGCAGGTCCTCCTCCTCGTATTCCATCTTCTTCTTGTCAATATCCAGATAGCGGTAGAGGGCATCGGCCCGCTCCAGCACATCTTTCAACTGGTCTTGAGTAATCATAATGTCTTATTCCTAATTTCTAATTCCTCATTACTCCGCGTACATCGCGTCAATCTCCCGCTTGTAGTTCTCATTCAGCACGCGACGCTTGATCTTCAGCGTGTTCGTCAGTTCGCCCTTCTCCATCGAGAAGTGGTGGGGCAGCAGCGTGAAGCGCTTGATCTGCTCATAGTGGGCCAACTGCTGCTGCAGCGTGTCGATACGCTCCTTCATCATCTCGTTGATCTGCTTGTCGGCGCAGAGTTGCTCACGGTTCTCAAACGGGATATGATGCTCACGGGCGTATTCCTCCAACAGCGCATAGACGGGGATGATCAGGGCCGACACGAACTTGCGCTGGTCGGCGATAATGCAGATCTGGTCGATATACTTGTCGACCAGCAGTTTCGACTCGATCATCTGCGGCGCAATGTACTTGCCGTTCGAGGTCTTGTAGAGATCCTTGATGCGCTCCTTCAGGAACAGTTCGCCGTCCTTCAGATAGCCGGAGTCGCCAGTCCTGAAGTAGCCGTCCTCGGTGAAGGCCTGGCGGGTCAGGTCCTCGCGGTTATAGTAGCCCTTGGTGATGGTCGGGCCTTTCAGCAGGATCTCGCCCTCATCGCTGATCTTGATGTCGATGCCCTCGATGGGAATACCTACACCGCCGACGGTATACGGCTCACCCAGATGGTTGCAACTCACCGTGGCCAGACTCTCCGTCAGGCCATAGCCCACCACCATATTAATACCGATGGCATGCACGAACTCCTCCACCTTCGGGTTCACTGTGGCACCAGCCGTGGGGAAGAAATGGGCATTCTCCAGACCTAACTCCTTGCGCACCAGCGAGAAGACGGTCTTGTTGAGCATCTCATATTCCAGATGGAGGGCCAGCGGCGGACGCTTGCCCTTCGACAGATAGTCAATGTTATGCTTCCTGCCTACGCTGAGGGCGTGCTGGAAGAGTTTGCGCTTCGGGGCACTGGCCTTGTCGATCTGTTCCTGGACACCCATATACACCTTCTCCCAGAAACGGGGCACGCTCGACATACACGTCGGATGGGTCTCTTTCATCGACTGCTGCACCTCCAGCGGATAGGTATTCACGATGAGCCGCGCACCGCAGGTCAGGGCCAGGATCTTCCAGCCTTTCTCGAAGATATGGGTGAACGGCAGGAAGTTCAGCACACGGTCTTGATCCGTCACCGGCACACACTTGCCGTTAGCCACGAAGGCTGCATGATACTGTCCGCAGGTCAGGATGACGCCCTTAGAGTCGCCCGTCGTGCCCGAGGTATAAAGAATATTGGCGATATCATCCATTGAGGCCAGGGCCTGCAACTGCTCCACTTCCGTCTGGCGGGGCAGGTTCTCGCCCAACTTCAGGAAGTCGTCGAAGTACATCGCATTGGGGTCGTGGCTGGAGATGCGCACGTTCTTGTCGAAAATGATGATGCGCTCCAGTGTCTGACACATGGAGAACACGCGACGGGCCTTGTCGTACTGCTCCTGCTCACCAACGAACAGGAAGCGCACCTTGGCATCGCTCACCATAAACTGTATCTGCTGCTCACTGCTGGTGGCATAGAAGGGGATGGTCACCGCCCGGATGCCCCAGGCACCGAAATCACAGAACAGATACTGCACAGAGTTCTGCGAGAACACGCCCACATTCTCCTGCACCTTCACGCCCAGGTTCAGCAGTGCATTTGACACCTTGCTGACCATCTCGGAGAACTCATTCCAAGACATCGACTTCCATTCCGTGCCGCCGAAGTCCTTGTAGATCAACTCCTCGCGATCACCGTAGTTCTTCGCCTGGTCTTGAATCAGACGCGATAAATGACTATTTGTCTGCATATACACCTATTTATATTTGGGTGCAAAGGTAATCATTTTTAGCCACAGATTACACAGAATTTTAAAAAATTATCATTAATCAGTGTTAATCTGTGTAATCTGTGGCTTTTTTTTCGTACTTTTGCCACAGATTATGGAAATAAGGAACTACACTAACGACGCAGTCAAACTGCTGATGGCCCTGATCGCCACCCCCTCGGTGAGCAGGAACGAGACGGAGGCCGCCGACCTTCTTGCCAGATACCTTGAAGACTGGGGACTGGGCTACGGACGGGAAGGCAACAATCTGTGGGTGGGCTGCCCCGACTGGGACGACAACCGCCCGACGGTGATGCTCAATGCGCATATCGACACGGTGAAGCCCGTGGCGACCTGGACACGCCACCCGTTCACACCGACACTCGAGGGCGATACGCTCTACGGCCTCGGCTCCAACGACTGCGGCGGCGGACTGGTATCCCTGCTGCAGGCCTACCGCATCATGCTCAACAGGCCCCGTAACTACAACCTCTTGTGGGTGGCCTCCGCCGAGGAGGAAGTGTCGGGGAAGGACGGTTTCAGCCGTGTGCTGTCCCGTTTGCCGAACGTCGACGTGGCCATTGTGGGAGAGCCGACGGGTATGCAGCCCGCCATCGCCGAGAAAGGACTGATGGTCATCGACGGCTATGCCCACGGCGTCAGCGGCCATGCGGCACGTAACGAAGGGGTAAATGCCATCTATGAAGCCCTCGACGACCTGGTCTGGCTGCGCGACTACCGATTCCGCAAGGAGAGCCCACTGTTAGGCCCGACGAAGATGACGGTGACGGTGGTGGAGGCCGGCACGCAGCACAACGTCGTCCCTGACTCGCTGCACTTCGTCATCGACGTGCGCACCAATGAGTTCTATCAGAATGAATATCTTTTCGAGTTCCTGCGGAAGCATATGAAGAAGTGCGAACTGAAGGCCCGCTCGTTCCGTCTGCATTCCTCAGCCATCCCCGAGAGCCACCCACTCATCCAGCGCTGCATCCAGATGGGCATGAAGCCTTTCGGCAGCCCCACGCTGAGCGACCAGGCCCTGATGCCCTTCCTCTCGTTTAAACTGGGCCCTGGCGACTCCGCCCGCAGCCACTCTGCCGACGAGTTCATCCGTATCAGCGAGATAGAACACGCCATCGAGACCTACTGCCGGTTATTGACCGATTACTAAGATAATAGAAATGTTAACGCCCCAGCCACGACAGGGGGTTGAGGGGCGTGCTACCACGACGGAGTTGGAACTGCATAATGCCATCGCCGCCGATACGGCCGAGCGCCTGACGGACGGAGACCTTCTGGCCCTGGCTGACGCTGACATTGGAGAGGTTGGTGTAGACTGAGAGATAGGTGCCGTGACTGACGATGACCACCCACGAACCTGAATAGTTGAAGACCGTACTCACGGTGCCGTCGAACACGCTGCGAGCCTGAGCCCCCGACTGTCCCTTGATATTGATACCCTTGTTGTCGAGGGTGACATTTCCCTTCAGGCCCTCCACGGCATACTGGCCGAAGCGGTTGACGATCTGATAGCCGCCGGTGATGGGCATCGGCAGCCGACCACGGTTGCTCTCGAAATTGCCACTGAGCCGACGGTCTTCCGAAGAGACGGTAAAGGTCGTCTCCTCCTTGGCCTTCTTACGGGCAGCCGCCTCAGCCGCCGCTTTCTTGCGGGCCAGTTCCTCTGCCCGCTTCTTGGCAGCAGCCTCCGCCTCCTTCCGTTTCCGCTCTGCCTCGGCACGGGCCTTGGCACGGGCTATCTCCTCGGCAATCATCTTGTCAATCTGGGCATTCAGTTCGGCATCTTTCTTCTGCTGCTGACTGAGGATGTTCTGGATGGTCTTCTGCTGTTTCTGCAGCGTGCTGACCACGTTCTGCTGTTCCACCTGCTTGCCTTCGAGGGCCTTCTTCTCCTGTTCGCCCCGGTAGAGCAGGTCGTCCTTCTTCTTCTTCGCCGTGGTCAGTTCGTCGACGGCCTCCGACACCTGATCCTGCATCACCTTCACGGCCTCACCCTGCGCCCGCTGGTAGACGGCATACTCCCGCATAAAGCGCATGCGGCGGTACATCTGTGAGAAGTTGTGGGCGCTGAAGACGAACATCAACTGACTGTGGATATTACGGTTGCGGTGCATATAGCGCATCGACTTCATATAGCGTTGCTTGCGGGTGTCGAGTTCCTTCTCGAGGACCTTCAACTGCTTGTCCATATCCACGATGTTATCGCTGAGCACACCGATGTCGTGGCGGATGGTGTCGATCGTCTTACGCTTGTCGTCGATCTCGGTGTTGATAACCATCAGGTTGCGCAGCCGCTCCTTCACGTTACGCTCATTGTCGCGCAACTTCCGCTGCTGTTCCTGTATCTGCTTCTGCAGTTGCTGGCGCTGGTTCTTCAGACTCTGCACGGTGACGGGCTGCTGCTTCAACGTCTTCCCTTTCTGCCTGGTGGCCGCTTGCTTCTTGGCCGCGGTCTTCGCAGCGGGCTTGGCCGCCTGCTTTCTGGCAACAGGCTTCGCGGCAACGGCCTTCCGCTTGCCGGCAGCAGTCTTCTGCTGGGCGGGAACAGCCATTGCCAGGCACAAAGTCAACAGGACGATGGAGAGTCGCTTCATCCAGTGCATCGGCAGGACTTACAGGGACATGAACCGACGGAGGATCTCGTCAACCGTCACTTCACGGTACTTGTTGGACACCTCGGTGCGCGTCTCCCATTCCGTCTCGTGACCGATATAGTTGAGCGTCATACCGAGTTTCACCTCCTTCTTCGGGGTAGTGAGCGTGACGAGCGACTTCGTGGGGAAAGCCTTGCCGCTCACCTGTTTGAAGTCCTGATAGTCCCAGTTCAACTGCGAGGTGGTGTTGGTCAGTTTGTCCTTATACATCATATTAGCCATCTTGATCAGGCCGTCAGCCTTGCTGGCCAGCCAACTGTACTCCATCTTGCCTTCCTCCAGGGAGATCACCATATCGTCGCCGCTCTCCATAATGTTGTAGACCTTGGTGGTATCGACGCCCTTCGTCACGGCATACTGGTTGGGCTTCGACAACTCGTTCCAGAAGAGTGCCTGCATCGAGTTGAAGTTCAGGCCGTTGTTGCGGAGGAAGTCCACCTGCACATACGGTGCCTTCAGGTACTGCTTGTTGATACGGTCCATGATCAGCACATAGTCGGGCGTCAGTTCGATGCGTCCGGCCTCTACGAATCCGAAGGCCATCAACTGCAGGCGGATGCAATCGTCGCGCTTCATCTTCAGGTTGCCCGTCAGCGTCAACTTCTGGGCGCCCACCTCCACCGAGAACTTCACCTTCGAGGTGATGAAGCGCTTGGTGACAGCATTGTCCTTCACCTTCTCGATGAAGTCACGATTCTCAATCTGCTCCGGCGTCAGCGGCTGGGTATTCTCCACGATGGCCTTCTTCTTCGAGGCGCACGCACTCAGAAGCAACGGCAATGCCAGAGCGGCAATCTTCAATAAGTTTGATGTTTTCATTCCTTTACGTATTTTTTTAATTTGATTTTCCTAATCAGCACCTCCTTGTCGGGGGCTCCCTTCAGTGCGTCCTGCCAGTAGGCCAGCGCCTTCTCGCTGTCGTCGCAACAGGCATAGATGTCGCCGGCGTGCTCCAGGATGACCGCATTGTCGAGCGAGTCGTCCTTGTTTTGCAGGGCCTGGTCGATATAGATCCTGGCCTCGCTGTAGCGCTGCTGCATAAAGAGGATCCAGGCGTAGGTGTCGAGGTAGGTGGCATTCTTCGGCTCGGCCTTGATAGTCTTGTAACTCATCTGCTCGGCCTTGTCGAGTTGCTCGCCCTCCTCACTGAGATAGTAGGCATAGTTGTTCAGGCACCCGATGTTGTCATCCTTCCACACCAGACAGGAGTCGTAGGCAGCATAGGCGGCCTCAGCCTGTCCCTTCTGGTGGAGGATGTCACCCATCACGGCATAGAAGTCCGACACGATGGCCGGGTTGCTCTCGTCGTTGATCACGCCGATGCCATTCTGGAAGGCGGAGAGGGCTTCGTCGAGCCGTTCCTGCTTGTAGTAGGCGATGCCCTGATAGTAGTAGAACGCCATCTCGTCGGGGTTGTACTGGCGACCGCCCTGACAGAGCGTCACCACCCCGTCCATATCATCTGCAGACCAGGCGTTGCTCACCAGTTGCAGGCGGGCCGCCGCATTGTCGGGGGCGATGTCGAGCACCTGCTGCAGCACCGGGTTGATGCTGTCCTTCGGCATCTGCTTCAGGTTCATATAGGTGGCCTGCAGGATATACATATCGGCATTGGGCTGCAGGGCGTTCATCCTGCGGAAGAGCGAGAGCACACGGGTACTGTCGCCATCGGCATTCTCACTGGCCTGGATCTCCTGACGGATCAAGTATATCTTGTCTTCCTGCGACGTGCTGCGGTTCAGCAGGATGCGGGTTGTCAGCGAGTCAGCCATCGCGTGGTCGGGCTTGCCTAAATAGTAGTTGCGCAGCGACATCAGCACACGGCTGTTGTCAGGCTCTTCGGCCAGAATGCTGTTGAAGGTCTTCAACGCCTTCTTCTCCTGCCCGTTCATCATCAGCATATCGCCATACATCGCCAGGTAGTTCAGGTCGTTCGGATACTGCTTAGCCAGCGCCTCCACCTCGGCGATGGCGGCCTTCTTGTCGCCCATCCGGGTGTAGATCTCACTCTTGGCCATCGACAGCCGTTCGCTCTTACCGTCGATGTTCTCCATCCGCTCCAGCACACCGATGGCGTGCTTGTAGTCGTTCTCCTGCTGATAGAGTTGGAACAGCATCTCCAACAGATCCTCGCGGCTCTTGTCGCGATTGTATATCTGCTCCACCACAGCGATGGCGTCACCGTATTTCTGCTGACGGATATAGAGTTGGGCCAGTGTCTCCAGGAAGGTCTCGTTGCCGGGACTCAGTTCCGCTGCCCGCTGGATATGAGCCATCGACAGCGAGTCGTTCTTCAGCCCTGCATAATACTGGGCGATATAGTAGTGAGCCTCCGAAGCATCGGGATTAATCTCCAGACAGTGCCGCAACAGGTCGAAGGCCGCATCGTTGTTCCCCTTCTGCCTCTGCACCATCGCCTCGAGGAAATAGTAGTCGTAGGTTCTTTGGCCCGTTTGAGCGAAAGAAGTGAATAGTGAACAGTGAATAGTGAATAGTAGCAGCAGAATCCTCTGCCACCACAGTCCCTTGCATCCCGTATTTCTCATTCCACTATTCACTATTCTCTATTCACTGATTACTTCACTCCAGTATGCCCATAGCCGCCTTCGCCACGCTCCGTCTCGTCGAGCACTTCCACCTCCTCGAAGGCACCTTGCTCGTGACGGGCGATGACCATCTGGGCGATGCGCTCGCCGTCTTCCACGACGAAATCGTCCTGCGACAGGTTGATCAGCACCACCCCGATCTCTCCACGGTAGTCGGCATCGATGGTACCGGGGGTGTTCAGCACCGTGACGCCCTTCTTTAGGGCCAGTCCGCTACGGGGTCTGACCTGTGCCTCATAGCCTACGGGCAGCGAGATGTGCAGCCCCGTGGGAATCAGCCTCCGCTCCAGTGGCTTCAACGTCACCGACTCATCGAGGTTGGCGCGCAAGTCCATCCCCGCACTCTGGGCCGTCGCATACTGCGGCAACGGCTGGTGTCCTTTGTTTACAACCTTTATCTTCAGCATATTCTTCAAAAACGCATTCATTCAAGGTGCAAAGGTAATCATTTTAAGCCACAGATTTCACAGATTAACACAGATTAATATAAAAAAAGGCGATTTCTATCGCTTATTTCGTAACTTTGTGCCCAAAATTATGATGAACTGGCAGCAATTAATATCCAATAAGAGGCTCGGACAGGAGCACAAGCACCCCGAGCGCCACGACGACCGGACGGAGTTCAAGCGCGACTACGACCGGCTCATCTTCTCGGCCCCGTTCCGGCGGCTGCAGAACAAGACGCAGGTGTTCCCCTTGCCGGGCAGCATCTTCGTACACAACCGACTGACCCACTCGCTCGAGGTGGCCAGCGTCGGTATGTCACTGGGCAACGACGTGGCCCGCCACCTGACCGACCGCCACCCCGAACTGAAGGACTCGCTCTTCCCCGAGATCGGACAGATAGTCTCAGCAGCCTGCCTGGCCCACGATATGGGTAACCCGCCCTTCGGCCACAGCGGCGAGAAGGCCATCCAGACCTACTTCACCGAAGGCCCGGGTCTCGACCTGCAGCGCTCCGTCAGCCACGCCTTCTGGGACGACATCACCCACTTCGAGGGCAATGCCAATGCCTTCCGTTTGCTGACCCATCAGTTCAAGGGGCGTCGCGCCGGCGGGTTTGTCATGACTTATTCGATGCTCGCCAGCATCGTGAAATATCCCTTCTCCTCGTCAGCACCCAGCAAGAAGGGCAAGTTCGGTTTCTTCAACACCGAGCGCGACATCTACCGCCGTATCGCCGATGAATTGGGCATTATTTGCATCTCTGAGCCGGGAGAGCCGCTGAAATACGTGCGCCATCCGCTGGTCTACCTCGTTGAGGCGGCTGATGATATCTGCTATGAGATTATGGATCTTGAGGATGCCCACAAACTTAAAATTCTTTCATACGAGGAGGCGGCCCGTCTGCTGCTCAGTTTCTTCGACGACCAGCAGCGGCAGCATATCCTGCAGCGCATCGAGGACGAGGGACTGACCGACGACAATGAGAAAGTGGTATATATGCGCGCCTGCGTCATCAGCCTGCTGGAGAACGAGTGCGTCCGCGTCTTCTGCGAGCACGAGGACGAACTGCTCAGCGGCACTTTCGGCGGCTCACTCATCGACCATATCGCTGACATCCCCTGCGAGGCCTACAAGACCTGCGCCGCACTGTCAGTGAAGCGCATCTACCGCAGCCGACCCGTGCTCGACGTGGAACTGTCGGGCTATAAGATTATGGAGACGCTGATGGAGCATTTCATCGAGGCCGCCCACCATCCGGACCGCTTCTACTCGAAGCAACTCATCTGCCGCGTCAGCAGCCAATACGACATCGACTCGCCCGACCTGGAGACCCGCCTGATGGCTGTCATCGACTACATCAGCGGCATGACCGATGTCTACGCCCTCGACGTGTATCAGAAAATCTGCGGCATCTCCCTGCCGATCGTATGAAAAGGGAGAAGGAAAGAAATTAGAATAATTAGAATAATGATGAAAGCAAGAACACTGATTACAGTAGCACTGGCTGCTATGGCACTGCAACTGCCAGCACAGGACTATTTTGTCGGCGGCGACATCTCCGTCCTGCAGAGTTACGAAGACAACAACGTGGCCTATTACGACGATAAAGGTCAGAAGATCGACGACGTACTGAAATATATGAAGAGCGAGGCCGTCGGCTGGAATGCCCAGCGCGTGCGCCTTTTCGTTGATCCCAGCGGCGACTCCGACCCGCAGGTGTGCCAGGATCTCGACTACGTCGTCCGCCTCGGCAAGCGTATCAAGGCCGAAGGATTTGCCTTTATGCTCGACTTCCACTACAGCGACACGTGGGCCGACCCCGCCGCCCAGTGGACGCCGAAGGTCTGGCTCTCGCTGGGCAACGCGGAGTTGCAGACGAAGGTATATAACTATACGAAGGAGTGCCTGCAGAAGTTGGTGGAGGCTGGTGCCACGCCCGACTTCATCCAGACGGGCAACGAAATCTCCTACGGGATGCTCTGGGGCAAGCAGGGCACGACCGACAACCGCTGCTACAGTAACTCGCCGGCTGCCAACTGGAACCGCTTCATCGCCCTGCTCCAACAGGCCACGAAGGCCTGTCGCGAGGTGTGCCCGAAAGCCCAGATCATCATCCACTCCGAGCGCTCTGGCGACGCTTCTGCGCTGGAGTTCTACTTCAATAAACTCAAGGACATCGATTTCGATGTCATCGGTCTCTCCTACTATCCTTTCTGGCACCAGGGCCTGCCGAAACTGTCGGAATCGCTCAACAAACTGGCTTCCCTCTATCCCACGAAGAAGGTGCAGATCGTGGAGACGGCCTACTACTACCAGTGGCAGCCGCAGAAGGGCAAGGGCATCGACTACGACTTCTCTTCCACCTGGCCCGTCTCACCTGCCGGACAGGCGGCCTTTGCCAAGGCTCTCATCGATGAGTTGAAGAAGCATTCGAACGTGAACGGCCTCTACTGGTGGTTCCCCGAGGAGAACGGCAACGGCCCCGGCAGCAAGGTGCTCAAGGACTGGATAAATCGCGGGCTCTGGGATGACAACACCCACAAGGCCCTCCCCGGCCTTTATGTGCTGAAGGATTTCCTTGGCGGCAGTTCCGGCCTCACCGCCATCACCTCCGCCACCGATGCGGCCAGTCCCTGGTACAGTCTCCAAGGCATCCGTCAGCCAGCCTCCCCTACCCGTCCCGGCATCTATGTCCGGGGCAAGCAGAAGGTTGCGGTCAGGTGATTAAAATTTCTCCTTCCCTTTAAACGACTTCACCTTCATACCCAGTTTGTCGGGCATGATGGCGTTGAGGAAGATGCCGACGATGGCGGCGATGGCGAGACCCGACAGGTGGATGGGTCCGAGGGCGATGTCGTCGTTGGCACCATACTTCACACCGATGGCGAGCACCAGGATGAGGGCAGCCACAAACACGTTGCGCGAACTTTTCAGGTCCACCTTCTCTTCCACCAGATTGCGCACGCCGACGGCCGAAATCATGCCGTAGAGTATCAGGCTGACGCCGCCGATAGTGGCAGCGGGCATCAGTTGTACCAGACAGGCGAACTTAGGACAGAAGGCCAGGATGATGGCCAGGCAGGCGGCGATGCGGATGACGCGCGGGTCGAACACCTTCGTCAGGTTCAGCACGCCCGTGTTCTCGCCGTAGGTCGTGTTGGCCGGGGCGCCGAAGATGGAGGCAATGGCGGTGGCCACGCCGTCACCCGTCAGAGTCCGATGCAGGCCGGGTTCGGCCAGAAAGTCCTTGCCGACGGTGGAACTGATGGCAAACATATCGCCGATGTGCTCCATAATAGTGGCAAAGGCAATCGGCATCACGGCCAGGATGGTCGACACCATCAGCGACGAGTTGCCGTCCTCGAAGACCGCTAAGATGGTGCGCTCCTTGGCGATTGGGAAGCCCACCCACGCCGCATCACCCAGCGGGGCGAAGTCCACCTCGCCGAAGCAGGCGGCAATGACGTAGGACACGATGACGCCCAGCAGCACGGGGATAATCTTGACGATGCCCCGTCCCCATATCGACGCCACAATCACCGTGACGATGGAGATGATGGCCAGCAGCCAGTTGGTCTGACAGTTGGCAATGGCGGATCCAGAGAGCACCAGTCCGATGGCAATCACGATGGGACCCGTCACCACGGGCGGGAAGTACTGGAGGATCTTCTTGATGCCGAAGGCCTTGATAAGCCCCGCCATCACGAAGTACATCAGTCCGGCGCACGCCACGCCCAGACAGGCATAGTCCAGCGCCAGGGTCTCCGACAGTCCCTGCGCCACGCCCATCTCCTTCACCGACGCATAGCCGCCGAGGAAGGCGAACGACGATCCGAGGAAGGCCGGCACGTTCCACTTCGAGATGAAATGGAAGATCAGCGTGCCGATGCCGGCGAAGAGCAGCGTCACCGACACGTCCAGTCCCGTCAGCAGCGGCACGAGGACCGTGGCTCCAAACATTGCAAACAGATGTTGCACACCGAGAATCATCATGCGAGGCCTGCCCAGCAGGCGTGCATCGTAAATGGCGTCATGTTGTTCCATATCGTTTTGTGCTTTGATTGTTATTCTGTTGCAAAGGTACAGCTTTTTTCTGAAACACCGTGGCTTTTAACCCGAAAAATAGCCTTCTCGCCCTTTTGAGGTGCGATGCTGTCGTAAGGCTCGAAACACCTAACCTCCTACCTAAAAACGCTCGAATCGCCTTTGTACAAAGGGCTTATAGCCAAAGTAGGTGTCAGGCAAACACCTACCTGACACCTACCTGATTTTGCTCTTGCGCCTTAGAGCGGAATGACTTTGTAGTGAGACACGTTGCCTATCCCAGTGCGTTCGTAGCCGAGTTCCTTCATCGCCAACCCTATATGGATCTTAGTGCTGTGGTCGCACTTCACGGTGGGAAACTGCTGCTGGATCATTTTCGAGGGCCTCCTGTGTCAGCACGCGGAATGCTGGTGCCCCCTCGTCTGTCTTTGGGAGTGCACACTCGGCGCTGCCGTCTGACTTGTTCAAGAACTCTACCATTCCGCTGAGCACATTGCGGCGGAAGAGGTAATTTTCATTCAGGAACAGCTCTGCTGCGAGCGTTCCCTGCTGCGAGGCTGTCATGGCCTCACCGTTGATAAGAATCTTGTTGTCCATATAGAAAAGATGATCGACTGCAAAGATAAGAGGTGTTTGTCTGGTTACTGTGACCTTTTGGGTTCAAAAGCCTTAAATTTGGCAGTCGGGGCAATGCTGACGACAGGTGGAAGCCGACAGGTAAGGTAGGTGATAGGTAAGGTAGGTGATAGGTAGGTATTTGGTAGGTGTTAAGGCAACACCTACCAGCCCTGTATCCCTTATAGACAAAGGCTTTCCTAAGACTCTGCTGAGGTGTTGAGGTGATGGGTGTCATCTTGCGGTCGTTCAGATAGTCTCTTCCGCCCGTCCGAGTATCTTGTAGCGGTCGTCCGGATAATCCCTATGGGGGTATAGGGATTATCCGGACGACCGATAAACACTATCCGAATGACCGCAAACAGATATCCGGACGACCCAAAGATCCGCGCTTCCCGTAGACCAGTGGAATACTGACCCCGACCCTGCCCCTCTAAGGGGAGGGGTGGTGGGGTCTATATCTCTACCAGATGTAGCCCTTGTCGGTGATGACGTCCTCGGGTTCGTCGTAGGTTCTGACGGGCGCCTCGACGCTGTCGTAGCGACTACCGGCCAACAGATGGCACTTGTGCTGAATCTTGACTACGCGCATCGTGGGTTTCATATATTCTTTCTTCATTGCTGTGTCCTCCGTTTATTTAATCACTACCTTCTTACCATTATTTATATAGATGCCGCTCTTGGCGGGCTTGCCTATGAGACGCTGGCCGTCGAGGCTATACCACGCATCATCATAATTCGTGAAATTCGTATAATTCGTAGTCTTGATTCCTGTCGCCTCGTCGTCGAACACCATCGTCAGGCTGCGGGCCAGGGCTGCGCCATTGCCGTCAACCAGCACGAAGGCCTTGCGGGCGGCCATCTCGGTGCCCTCGTAGCGGTGGAAGCCGAAGTGCTGCTCACCGCCCACGACGGTCATGCCGAGGACGTAGAACGTTCCCGTGCCGAGCCTGGTCTGGATGTCGGCGGTCGGGGTATCAACGTCCACGCCGTGCAGGTCGTTATCGCCGCTGAATGTGCTGAGCGTGGTCTCCGTCATGCTCACCTCGTTGTTGTCGGCCACGATGATGACGGCTGTGCCTGCGGGAATCTCCTTGCCTAACTTATGCAGCGTGATAACGTTCGTGCCGTCGTAGGTGGCGGTGTAGACGCAGGCGTTCTCCGCGTCGTCAATCGTGTAGCCCGCGTCACCGCAGTAGAACGTGGTCCAGTAGTTCGCGTCGGGAGCCTGGTTGGCGGTGAGGGCGAGGGTTTCCACATCTCTCCAGTAGGCGGTGACGGTGATGGTCTGCACGTCGCTCTCGCTCCAGATGTAGGGGGCGGTGAAGTAGTCGCCGGGCTGTTTCTCTGCGTCAGGCTCGCAACTGGCTATCCAGTGGCAGAACTTCTTGCCGTCGGGGGCGGTGAAGCCGCACTCTGGCAGGAAGTAATGGCTGTAGTCGCTGTTAGCCACGCTGCCGTTGGCCATCGTGCCGCTGCCGCCGTTGGCAACGAACACGACGGTGTGCTTCAGTTCAACGACCTGGAACTGGAAGGTCTTCGAGCCGCCCCAGTCGCCCGTGCCGGTGACGGTGGCATTGTAGAACTCGCCGACCTCGTAAGAATCGGCGTACTCCACTTCGAGGCTATAGTCAGTTCCTAACTCCAACTGTGTCTCGCCGTTCCAAACCTCCACTTTCTCAGAGAGCGGATAGTACACGCCGTACCCGTCGTCGTACGCCTCCAGCGTCCCCAGAATCTCGCAGTTGGCGATGTTGAAGGGCGTGATGCGGAAGGTCTGGGTCGTGGTGCCCACGTAGCCGCCCTTGCCGGTGACGGTGACAGTGGCGGTGACCATCTGGGTGGCGCTGCCCGTGTTGTTGGTTATCTCAAGGGTGTAGTCGGTGCCCTCGGTCAGTTCGGTCTCGTTGTCCATGACGGTGACGGTGGGCGTGACGGTGGGCTGATTAGCGTCGTAGAGATAGACCACGTCCTCCCATGATTCAAAATCGTCGAGCAGGATGGTGGTGTAGGCCATCTTCTTGACGCTGGTCGAGGTGACGTACACCTCCTGGTCGGGCATGGTGAAGGTGTTGGTCTCGGTGTCGAACGTGATGGCGATGCCGTCCTCGGCGGTCACGTAGATGGTGTACTCGCTGCTGCCGTCGCGCACTTCCACCTTCACCGTCTCGCCCTCGTAGGCCCAATAGACCTCGTTGGTGTTGGCGGCGTTGTAGCAGCGGAAGACGTTGCTGTCGTAGTTGAAGCGGTGCTGCAGGCGCCACTGGGCGTAGAGCGTCACGGTGCCGCCCTGCTCGGCGGTCAGGTTCTGCACCTGCTGCTCGTCCTCGTAACTGGTGCCGCTGCCGTCACGCTCGGTGTTCCAGCGGAGCCACTGGCCCATGGTGGTGCTGAACGCGTTCTTCGTGAGCGCCGTGGCCTCCTGGTCG
>FLNX01004345.1_pt1 | contig 24143 bp, 19 predicted proteins | sample 1140341 | NCBI WGS metagenome assembly FLNX01 (sample SAMEA3878208, study PRJEB12797) | bioreactor metagenome | biome: Moose rumen | place: Sweden | collected 2011-10
GCGGGCGTGACACACCATTACAGCGTCCCCTACATCCATATCGGCAGGAAGGCAAAGGTGGTGTTCACCCGTTCAAATGTCAAAATCTACATTGACGGCAAGCCGGTGGCCACGCACGACAGGGAGCACACATTCGGCTATACCTACGAGGATGAGCATCTGGCGTCCAAGGCAAGAGTCATACTGACCCGTTCCGCGGCAACGTACGTGTCGAGGGCGGAACGCCGCTCCCCGGACTGCGGGGCCTACATCAGGCAGATTTTCAACAAGGAGAGGAGCAGTCAGCCCGAGGAAGTGTATTACCGCCTGTGTGAGGCAGTGCTCGCGTCCTACCACAAGTATGAAAGTCACTTGGTCGATCTCACCTGCCGGCAGTGCCTCGAGTACCGCGTGTTCTCCTACAAGCGCTTCGAGGCCATCCTCAAGCACAACCGCATCACCCAGCCCGATGATGAGCCGGGCCTTTTCGCCCCGGTGCCGACAGGACACGCCAACATGAGGGGAAACGGATACTTCAAATGAACGATTATAAACCAACAAAACAACAACAGAAAGAATTATGACAGACGAGACCACGAGAGCTCTGCACGAGCTCAAGCTGCCAGGAATGGCGTCATGCTGGACGGCACTCGAAGAGACTCACCAGCTGGACAAACTATCGTTGCGTGACGGCATGCAGCTGATGATACAGCATGAACGCGACATGCGCCAGGCCAACCGCATAGCCAGGTTGAACAAGAACGCGGCTTTCCGCCTCAAGGCCACACTCGAGGAACTGGAAACAGACACACCCAGAGGCATCCCATCGGCTGACGTGGCGGAACTTGCGACAGGAGCCTACATCAGGGATGGCCGGACCATCATCATCAACGGCCCGACAGGGACAGGGAAGTCATACTTCGCATGTGCTCTTGGAGAAAGGGCTTGCCGTGAAGGCATCAAGACGCTGTACTTCACGATGAACACCCTTGTAGAGAACCTGAGGCTGGTGCACCTTGAAGGGCGTGAGACCAACTTCTTTAGAAAGCTCGCTTCACATGACCTGCTTATCATCGACGACTTCGGCATGATCAAACTGGAGGGGCAGCCCCAGCACGACTTTGAACAGATTATCGATGACAGGTACAACCGCAAGGCGTTGATCCTCACCAGCCAGCTGCCTGTCACAGACTGGTATGACGTGTTCCAAAGCGAACTCATTGCCGAAGCCTGCCTCGACAGACTTGTGCATAAATCCAAAAGATTTCAGCTCCAAGGAGAGAGCCTAAGAAAAAAATATTAATTTTGCCGCCGATACTGAAGATCAACAACCGAGTGAACGGGTATCACCGGAATCGCTGAACGGGTATCGCCGGAATACGCACGACTTCTGCCGCAAGCAGGCAAGCAACAGCGTTAAGCGGCTCACCAGCGCCAGTGAATCGACGCATTACGTTAGCCGATGGAAGCTCTATGTTCCCGATGATTTAATGACCACAGCAGAATCCCACTAAACATCATACGAACCGAAAAAAAAGAAGTAGCGACGTCAATGCTTCTCCAGCACTGATATCACTGCTTCTATCGGACTCGCCATGAAGGTAACGGTGTAACGTCATGAGGTTACGGTGTCACTCCAATGGGTCATCGTCCGTGATGGTGGTTGTCCGACTGACTCCTCGCCAGCAGGTCCTTCTCCATCGTTTTACGTTTATATGTTGTCGCCCCACTCTGCCGCCAGCCTATTGATCTGTTGCCAGCGGTCCTCTCTCGGGGCGTATTATTTCTCTCTTGTATATAAGGGTTTTGAGCGTTATCTAACGGTCGTTAAATCGTGACGTTTAGGATTGATTCCAAGCGCGCTAACGATGATTGCCGTTGATGTCTGATCACGCTCATGTCGATTGAGGCCATCATTGGTGCAATGCTGTTGCCCTTCAGATAAATCTTGTTAGCCCGCTTGAAGAGGGTCTGCATCTTTTGGTATCCAGTTCCACCTGCCAACGGAATGGGTGCCTTCTTCAATTTGAGGAACGCACAAATGCCTGCAAGGTCATCCAGAAGCCAATCTTCCATCATCTGCTCTACCCTGACGTGGCAGAACTCACTGATTCCAAGTTTCTTGACTTCTCGCTCAACCTTGTTCCAGTCAACCACGGGACGCTCGGCATACTCAAACACATCGGTATCATAACTGCAACATACCGCTGTCACCGCCATGCCTTTCTTCAATGCTTTCGGGCAAATGTCGTTTTGGAGTTTGCCCACGATCTTATTGGTGTAGCGTGATACACCGCGCAGGTTCCTCACTTCGCATGAGACGACCTCGGTTGTCGAATGCTCACGATAGAACTGAATGAGGTGGTCAAAGAAGATCTTATCGGTGTCGCCTTCAACAAAGATTACCACATGTGGCTTATTCGGTCCAGTCTTCTTCATATCTTCACGCAAAATATTCGTTCAACATCTCATCGTCAGCCTCGGCATCAAGCATCATGTCGAACAGGTATTCACCGATAGACACTTCCTCGGCTGACGCCTGACGCAACACCTTATTGACCTTGCTGGGCTTGATGGACTTGAACTCAGCAACACCTGAATGTGTGGGCAGGCCCAACTGGATATTGCTCGGCGACAGATACTTGACCAAATAGGGAGAATGACTCGTTGTGATGACCTTGGTATTACCCGCAAGTTCGGTAACGACTTGTAGCAGATTTTGCAACAGTCGTGGATGTACAGAGTTTTCCAATTCCTCGAACATGAGCAGGTCTACATGGTTAAGGCTGGCTGCCAACGACATGGTCAAGACAAACAAGATTTTCTTGCTGCCGGTTGACACATTGTTGATGCTGGTGTACTGGTTATTGTAGCGTTCCTTGACACGGATATCAAAGTATGTATTTGAGAGTTGGAATGGCACATCAGTCTTCGGAGACAGGTCCACCTGAACAGGCTCAAAATCCTCAATGTTGGGCAACAGGTCAACGATGGTGTTCTTCAGCAACTCATACTTGTCCACATCAAGTTGGCGGAGGCTGTTGATGAAGAAGCCGATTTCGCCAGGTTTGGGAAATGACACACTGTACCCTCCAGAGCCCGAGGCAGGATACGGTGAACTGAAAATACCATCCGGGTTGTCCAGCGTATTCACTCGCTTGACGTTCATCGACCTTATGGCCTTAACCAGGTCCAGATAGAACAGCCCATCCATGTTCAACAGTTTGTCCATGACAAGGGTGCCGCGATCAACCAGAACCGCTTTGTTGCAGCGTCCCTTAGGCGTGGCAATGATATACGCGAGTTCAGTAGCCTCACGCTTGATATATGCCTTATACTTCAGTTCTGTGGCCTGTTTCAATTTCAGGGTCTCGCTCACCACCCTACTCCCTTGATCTTTACCGTTTGTCCTGGCCCACTCAAACGAAAAGCCATAAACAAACTCCGTGTCACCCGTGCAGCCCTCCATCTCAAACGAGAAGGGAGCATCCTCCATTGACTTATTGATGGGTATCACGTTGCGCGTTGACATCATCTTGAGCCTGGTATCGCTCTGAGCCGCCATGAACTGCACAGCGAACTCGATGGCGACAAGGAAGTTGCTCTTACCATAATTGTTGGGAGCGACAAGGGCCGTCAACTTCTCCATGGGAATCTCAACATCCTTAATATTGGTGATTCCGCCAACCTTGATTTTCTTAATCGATATCTTCATAATGTCGAAATATTTGCGTTTTGACCGCAAAAATAGCTTATTTTTGGCAATTTCCAAAAGAAAACGCAACGATTTGTTGCATTTCCTAAAAATTCCCCTTCATTACATCATCATTTTCATGCTTTACTAGCAATAGATTTGACGAACTCATACACCAGTTCAAGCTGGTGTGCGTCGAGACCCTCAAGAGCAGTGATGATGCCAACCTTGGTGTCCTTCTCGTTCCACTTGCTGAGTTCAAGTCTCTGAGTTTCGCTTGCTACCTCGATGTAAGGTTTAAGGCTCTGATAGTCCTTATGCCCAATGCATGACATCACGACAGACGGAGGAATAGTATAAACCGTGACTTGATAGGGCCCGTTTTCATGATACTTCTGCCCGACAGGGCACGGATATTTCTTGCAGTTATAGGAGCAGGACACCGCAGGAAACACTGAGCAGTAAGCCAGTGTTCCCCATCGTAACATGCGTTCCCCTGTTTTCCACATGGTATCCATCTATTGACTCTTAAAAATCAACTTTGGAATAAACAACATTAACTCCGTTTCATTGGCAGATAATCACGTTTGGGTTTGGCTTTAACTTGATTTTCATTGGTTTCTTGATCGAGACTTTCTTCGTTTGCTTTAAGTAACCAACATAGTTGACCTCTAGTACATCCCCTTTTTGGGCGGATATTTTGAATTTGCCATTTCTATCTGTAGCGACACCTCTATTTGCATCCTTTATTGTTATGGTTGCACCAATTAAGGGATCACCATTTTCGTCAAGGACGACTCCTGAGATTGGATACAAAATAATGTTTGGGCAGCAGAATACTGTTGAATCCGTTATTTCCAGTCTGACTAGGATTGAGTCACCCGAAGGCAGCAGCTTCTGTGTTTTGTAGCCAATCTGTTTCACCATCAGCGTGTCTTCGGGGAGGAAACTCAATTCAAATCGCCCGTCATAATCCGTTGCGGCGACAGCCGAATATCGCCCATTGGATTGCTTGTGCCAAATCGTCGCAGCAATAACCGGCTGACCATCAGCAGCGTCCACGACTGTACCAGTTAGCATAACTAGTTGCTTGCTATTCAACGCTTCTTGGGCCGAAAGAAATCCAGAACAGCAGCCAACGATGATGAATGATAGAAGAAGTTGTTTCATATCGCAGTGTTGTTTACTTCCATCATAATTGTGATGCTATTTCATTTTACAGACGATTTTCATCTGTGTCAGTTCGGTGATCCAGTCTTCTTTTTTATCCTTGAGGGATTCCAAGAAGGGGATGATGTCGTCACCATACGCCCTGCGCGAATAGAAATTGAGCTGTACTGCTTTCTTGCCATTGACGACCACGGGTTTGTAGTGATGGATGTCAACCTCGACACAATTCAGCTTGCCGTCTGCCCCATCGCTTACCAAGAAATCAAGGACATACTCTCCGTCTCTCTCATAGACGAGATAATTGCAGCATTTGTCTGACTTTTTGCGCTCTTCAAGTTCCTGGACCTTGGCCTCAATAGCATCACGAACTGTTAATACCTCAGTGAAGGCTAGCGAGACCGTCAACATCTGCTCATAATTGTCAAACGTTTCCCCTCTGGGCAGCCATTCCTGAAGATAATAAGCCTCAATGGGATGTTGACACCACTTGAGTTCAAACTTCTTGCCTTGAAACTTGAGCGTTTTTCCAACATGGAGATAGTCGACTACTTCTTCCTGTGCGAAGGCCATCACACAAGTCAGTATCATCATCAAGGATAATCCAATTCTTTTCATATCAGTTCCAATTCAGTTTCTTAATTGTGTTCATGTGCAGCATCATTTCAATCAGCTACAGCCATGCTTTTACAATTTGAATGTGATGGGGAGGGTGAACCATACGCTCACGGGCTCACCATTCTGACGAGCTGGGATGAAATCGGGAAGCAACTTGCAGACGCGGATGGCTTCAGTGTCCAAATAAATATCCACCGATTTGGCGACCTTGATTTCAGTCACTTTGCCCATCTTATCCACGACAAAAGTCATTACGACTCTGCCTTGGGACTTTCTTTTGGCAGCCATTGGCGGATATTTGACATTCTCTTTAAGGAACTCCATCAGGGCTCTCTCGCCCCCCGGGAACATCGGCGGCTCGAAATCATCGGGCACATCGGAACCATCACTCACCGTGAGCGGCTCCATCTCATCGAACAGCTTGAAGGACACTGGTATCGTGTACGGCATGTCGGCAACTTCCCCATTTTGCTTGGCAGGAATGAAGTCGGGCATCATCTTGACAACCCTGACGGCCTCGTCATCCAAGTCCTTGCGCACCGAACGAAGCACTTTGACATTATCAATCTTTCCTGTCTTCTTCACCGTAAACTGCACAACGACTTTTCCTTCGACTTTATCCTGGGCCGCTTGTTGCGGATAAACGATGTTTGCATTGAGGAAGTTGATCAACGCAGCATCGCCGCCAGGAAATTGGGGCGGACAAGTTTCGTCAATCAGAATGTCCTGAGCACTTACACTCATGCATGCCAGCATCGCCAGCAGCAGTGTCATCAGTTTCTTTTTCATGTTCATCAAATATCTCGTTTCAGTTATAATTCTACGTCAGAATCAACCTTTAGGTCATAAAAGATGTTTTCACCTTTCCAACTGCCGCGACCACCAGGACCACTGACACTGCGATTCCATACGACTTCATTATTCCATTTCTCGGGTTTCAAAGCATTTTCCCCGATCTTGATGGACTGGATAAAATTCCACAGAGGAGTGATCTCATCCATTGGGGCTGCTGTTTTTCCAATACGATTGCCAATCTTAACGGACAGTTTTTGCTTTTTGTGCAAGACTACAGTCAAATCATCTTGCCACTTCTGTTGATCGTGAGAATATATTTTATCACCTCCAAATTTCACACAATCAATGCTTGCTCGATCCAAATGCATATTGACAGATACCGTATCATTTGTCATGTTTTGGACAGTAAAATAATAAGCTGAGCCAGGGTCGCATGAGCAAAGCAGCGCCAAGCAACATGTCGCCAGCAGCAGTGTCATCAGTTTCTTAGTCGTGTTCATATCTATTCTTGAGTTAAAATCATATTGATGATGGCGTTGATGTCGGCGATGTTGACCTCGCCGTCGCCGTTGATGTCACCAACCAGTGTACCGTCATCATAGCCGGGAGCATGGCCATGGCCGCCGCCACCGCCGTTAATGATGATGTGGATCACACTGTTGGCGTCGGCAATGGTGACCTCTCCATCGCCGTTCACGTCCCCAGGAATCTCAATGACAACATCTCCGATGATTTCGTTGAAATCTTTCCAATACAAGGCGGATTGATAGGCCTCGATAGATTGTGGGAGGACATGAAGCGTTGCATGGGCATAACAGTCCATGTCAAACAGAGCATTAGTGAGAATGGGTGGTGTGATGGCCGTGCACGTTACTTTGGTCAACTGATCACATGACGAAAATGCCCAGCTACCGATGCTGTCAATATTGTCGCCTAAATAGACTTCAGGCAGGTCATGACAAGCCCAGAAAGCCCTTTCCTCAATCGTTGTTAAAGAGTTGGGCAATACTAGGGGAGTGTTTATCGTACAACCAAAGAATGCTTGTGCCCCTATGCGGGTGACACCCTCGGGAATGGTCACCGAGGTAAACTGGCCTCCCATAAAAGCAAGTTTTTTTATTTCGGTTACATTCTCTGGGATGACCAGATGGGTAATCTCCTCGCCATTGACAAAGAGGTGAGTGTATATATTGTTCAATGGATTGGATCCGTATTTGTCAAAATTGATGTTGCACCATGCAGTCAAGTCCTTGATTAAAACCTTCCTCAAGCGATCGCAGTATCGAAAAGCATCATAGCCAATATAGGAAACCGACTTACCTATATAGATAGAATCAATATCTGACATGTGGAATGCACCCCTCCCGATTCGTTCCACACCGTCTCCAATTTCAACGTACCTCAAGTACAATTGACTTTGAGTAAAAGCCCCTTCGCCTATCTCTGTCACCCGATAGGTCGTACCCTCATTGTTCACTGTCTCGGGGATAATGATAGTCACGATCTTTGGGTCGTTATCACACGTGAGGGCCGTCACTGTCGTGCTGTCGTTGTTAATAGAGTAGTAGATGCCATCGACCTCAAAGTCGTAAGCGCCCGCAGCCGTCGGCAGCAACAACATCAGTATCGCTATGAAGAGAAGTATCTGTTTCATCGTAACATTGATTATAGATGGTTTCACAAATGTAGCAAATCATCTCGATAAGCACCCCTTATCACGCATTTTTTAGTGATTTATTCACCAGAATCTTGATAGTTGACTTGAATCGTCACAGGGTCATCAATGACTTTGGAAAAACGCCCATCAGGCTGCACTTCATCAAGGCAATCATTACCATCGAGTGACATGGCGCTAATTCCACTATTGTCAGACGGATTTACCTTTAGTATCATTGGCTTGTCACGATGCAGACGCACGCCGATGGTTCCACATTCGCTCTGTCGCAAGGTCAGTTTGGTGAAAGGCTGTTTCTTGAAAGCGACATTCACATCCATCGCCGTTTGCAGATTAGGGATAGAGTACTTGCCTTGCTCAATAACCTCGTCGCTGAAGTCAAGATATTGTGCGTCGTCATAGAGCGTCACTCCACCAGTGATGCGGTTACTCTTATCAATGCCATCCACTGTGAAACCGCTGATGAGATGCTTGGCTTGTGGCGTGATGGACAATACCACATTCTTCCCAGCTGGGGCATAGTGAAACACCTCCCATTGCGTCAGATCGTCACTTGTCACCTCGCCGTTGCCATTGATGTTGATATTCACATCGCAATAACTCCCGAGCGACTCGTCTTCCAAAACATCTGGATTGCAGAAGTAGTGGTAACGATAGTGGGCTTTGGTTCCCTTGGGAATATACTCTTGATGGATAAAATTCCATCCTACCCAACTATCTGAACCTTTAGGCGGAACAGGCGACTTGAAATAGACGTTATGGGCACTTATCGCATCTTCACCCAAATAACTTAATGTCGAGGGCAGATAAATGTCTGCATTCTGGCAGAAGTTGAATACATGGCGACCGATAGAAGTCACACCTTCCTCAACAATGACTAATTCCAGGCTGTTACTTTCAATCGATTTGTCATTGCCTAAGACTTTCACACTTCCAGGAATAGTAAGTGACCTGATAGATGTTCCGGTAAAGCAGTCCCCGCCCAGAGATGTAAGCGTTGAAGGCAAGTTGATTTCTTCAATGGATGAGTCATACATAAATGCCATGTCTCCAAGAGTGAGCAAACCTTCAGGCAAAACAATAGACTTCAAGTTATTGCATCCCGAGAAGGCAAACATATAAATGTGTCTTAGCGATGATGGTAGATTTATTTCCTCCAGTTTAGAATTGCCAAATGCCGTACTGCCGATATGGTCAATCGTCGGCGGCAACGTCATGGAAGTGATGCCCGAGGAGCTGAAGCTGAACATGCCAATACCTGTAACAGTATAGGTTTCTCCATTGTAAACCACTGTTGACGGGATATCGACATGCCCGCTCAGCGAACGAGGCCCACGGGTTTCAACAGTATGTTCACTCTCACTCAAAACGATGTACTGGATGCCGTTATAGAAAAACTGGTCATAGTCGGCGCCAGCCACTGGCAACGAGAATACGAGTGCCAGCAGCAATGCCATGATTGAATATTGTTGATTGTATTTCATAGTCGGGATGCGGTTTAGATGTGAATTTTTACTGTTAAATCCTTAGTACTCACTATATAAATAGCGCTTGGCAAGGCTATGGTTATCGTGTAGCCGTTACCCACATGGCGGGCGACAACATGCCCAGCGACATCGACCACGGTCAATACCTGATTGGCGGGCAAACCTTCGATTCGCAGTCCTCCAGGCTCACCCAGGACGCGAACATGGCTAGTCTTAGCTTCGGCAATGCCCGAATTGTTCGCAAACGCCACAAATGCTTTGACACGCTCTGGTTCATTAGGATCCAAGTCAACATAATCATTGCCTCCCACCACGATGACATCATCCACTTTACGGATAGTGAAGTCGCCATATCCGTCAAGTTTCTTGGTGATGTCCTTGCCGTTGAGCGTAACCGAGTGGATTGTCCACGTGGGGTCGGCAGTCACATTAAGACGCAGCGGCTCGTTACATGTGACCCTCAAGGCCACATCCCCAAGGTCGCTCTGCTTAATGACAAGCATTGTGTAGGAATTCATTGGGACGAAATAGGCATCAATTTGTGTGTCGCCTGCAACATTGTTTAGCGTAAACATGCCCTCGGCATCGACCTGGCTTAAAACATCCGTTCCGTCAACATACAGCGCAGACAGTTCATAACCCTCATAAGGCTGCACCACAAAGTCCACGTCACAGCCCAAGGTTACGCGCCATTGGCCATTAGGCAAGGGATTAAGATGCTGTGCTGTGACACATCCCATAGTGTCCTCATAGGCTGTTACCGTGATGAGACATTCTTTTCCTATTGCGGGAATTGTCAGTTCCAGTTCAGCCGGTTCACTCACGAGCATACCGCTGGCCTCGGCCGTAGCGGTGACTGTGACGGTATAATCATCCTCGGCACGAGGGGCACTGTAAGGAATTGTCACTTCCTCTCCGTCAATGTAGAGTTTGACCATGCCTTCGCCCGTTGCAGTGATGTTAACAGCATCGCTGGTAATCACATAATTAATGTCGGGGCTGGGTGATGAGACTGACGGCGGCAAAGAGGTGTCCAGGAAAATCGTGAATCCGGTCTTCATCGGGTAATATAACGAATTATTCAATCCACGCCACTGGTAACTGAGTGTGTCACCGTTCTCGTCTGGAGTGCCCCACTTGAGGTAGGCCATTTCTCCAAAGCCCTCATCGCTGTTAAAATCCATACTAACAAGTGCTGTAAAATCAGCGAGGCCACTCATTTCAGGTTCATTATAGCCTTCCACAACCACCAGGATAGAACTGTCTATCGTTAGCACAGTGGGATGATCCTGTTTATCAATCAGGTCAAAAAGAATCAGTCCCCTATCGTTAGAACACTCAATGGGCTGCAATTTCGCTATGCCTGATGCCAGCAGTTTGTGCGGTTCTTCGGGCAGGGTGACATAACCGCTCTCACTATATTGAGGTATCTCGTCGAGTTGATATACCTTGCAGGTCATGTTTACCGTGTCGGTCACATGTAAATTCGAGACTTCCATGGCAATGCCACGCAGCGGGTAAGGATTCTGTGGTTCCTCAAACGCCTGGGCAATGCCGTCAATTTTTACTCCCGATTTTTTCCCCGCATTTTTTCCAAAGTACCAGCCATATTCATTGTTCCCACTGGGATTCAAGCCGTAGTAAGCAAGTAACTGGCCTGCCTGTGTGTACGCTTCAAGAGAGCCATCCATGCCGCCAAAACAAAAGTTCTTGCCAGACCTCAACAATTCGTAGCCAAGTAACATCCCGGGATTGTTGGAGGCCGCAATCAGCGACGGATGTTTCTGGCGGGGCCACTCACCCTCTACCATGCCACCTAAGAAAAAGGTGTCCAAATAATAGCCAGGTTCATCTTCCTCAGCAAGAAAGATGGGAACAGAATCTGTGACACCTTCACTATAGCTGACGGTTACAGAATCCACTAACCTAATAGTGCTCCATTGTCCACCCTGTTGAACTTTCCAACAGGGAAAGACAAACTCGTTGAAGCCCTGACATATTCCATGGAAGGTGTATTCCGCTCCTGGCACCATGCATAGATAGGGAACATTCAAGTACTGGTAGTCACCACTTTTGTCAACTACTACGGTTCCATAGAATGCACCAGCTGGACGATGATAGGAAACTGTTGGTTTCCTGGAAATCTTGTTGGCAGGCACCATAACATCTTGCTGCTGCGCATTGAGCTTAATAATTTCAGGCTGGCTGGCTCCATCTTGCTGCGACAACGGTTTCATAGGCACAAAAGATTGAGCCGATGCCATGGTCGTACTCAGTATCACAACAGCCGCGACCCACAGCCAAATAAAAAATACCTTTCTCATTTTATTTCTCTTTTTATTATACATTTTACATTCTCACTCATAGCAAAGATATTGTGCTCATTAACCATCTGCAATACCCATTTGGGTGTTTTTCTTATCGTCTGTATATCAGCATTTAGTCCGACCACACTTACTGACTTCCCAAAATGTGGTTGATGATGACGTTGATGTCAGCGATGTTAACTTCGTTGTCACCGTTGACATCGCCGATGATGGCCCAGCCGTTACCATAGGGGCTGGGCACACGGGAGTGACCGCCGCTGCTGCCACCATTGATGATGATGTCAATCACGTTGTTGACGTCGGCAACGTTGATTTCGTTGTCGCCGTTTACGTCTCCAAGGAGATAAAAGATAGCATCTCCATTGATTAATGAGAAGTCTTGCCAATAAGTGGCCGATTGATAGGCTGTTACAGACTCTGACAAGACATGCAGCGTCGCATCGGCATAATAGCCCAGGTCATAGAATAATCCGCTTTCAGTAAAAACAGGAGGCCTGCCAGCAATACAGGTCACATTGTCCAGATTTTGGCAGTAATTAAAGATCTTGGTGCCCATACTGGTGACGCCATTACCTATTGTGGCTTTAACGAGGCTGGGGCAATCCTCAAAAGCATAGTCACCAATGCTGGTGACCGTGTTAGGAACAGTTACCGTTGTCAGATGGCTGCAACTCAGGAACGCAAAACTGCTGATTGATGTGACAGAACTGGGAATGACAAGGTCTTTGATTTCCTCACCATTCAGGAACAAGCGCCTTGCATAATACAAGGGATTTGAAGTCCAATCATGATAAGATATTGTGCACCATGCCGCTAAATCCTTGATATGCACACTTGTTAGCCCCACGCATTCATCAAACGCGGACATGCCGATCGAAGTAACAGACTTTCCTATAGATACGGTTTTTAATGACTCCAGCTCATAAACAAAAAGATCAGGTATCCTCTTGACATTGTCCCCAATGATGATGTTTTCAATGCCAGAATAAACAAACGGAGTTCCTGACCAACCGAAGTCCTCGCAATTGACAGCATTATAGACCAATTCTCTTAATGAGTAACAACAGGCAAATGCATATTCGCCAATGCTGGCAACCGATTCGGGGATGGTAACGCTTACCAGTCCCATACAGTCCCAAAAAGCAGAGTATCCGATTGTTGTGATGCCCTCAGGAATCGTCACATGGATTAGGCCAGTACTGCCTTTGAAGGCATAGTCACCGATGGCAGTGACAGGATAGGTCGTGCCTTCGTGGGTGACGGTTTCGGGTATAACGACATCACCGCTGTAGCAATTGGTCTGTCCGTTATGGGTGACTACGGCTTGGCCATCCACCAAGTCATAGTAGATGCCGTCGGCTATAAAATCGTAGGCCCCAGCCACTGTCGGCAACGACATCAATATGCAGGCAACCAGCATTCGGTACATCATCGTTCGTCCCATAGCTTTTGCATAGATTTATCAATGGCAAAGTTACTGATAATAATTGTAAAATCAATGAAAACGGGCTTCATTGTGACTTCATTCTGATGGTCGTAAACCGTTGATTATCAGATACCCGAAAAATAAAATGTTCATTTTGGCATAATTCGGCCCATTAAGGCTGAAATTTTTGCCCAAAAATGAAGTAATTTTGCCATAGAAAACCAACTCAACGAACAATGAGGTCACAAAATCTTATCATTCCTTTATTGCTGTTTTGCCTTGCTCTGACCTGCTGCAACAGTGGCTCGGATACCGCCGCTATGCGCGAATTGGCTGGCATCGACTCAACACTGACCGTCGCACGCCAGTATGCTGTCGCACAGCAACGTTTGGATTCTCTCCATCCGGGTGGGTTAAACCAGGCTGAACGGGCCTATTACAGCCTGCTGCTCACCCAATCACACTACAAGAACTATATCGACGACACGACCGATGCCGTGATCAACGTGGCGGTGGACTACTATGAGCACCACGGCGACCGCGAGAAATACAGCCGCGCCCTGCTCTATCGGGGCTGTGTCTATCAGATGATGGGCGATGCCGAAAAGGCGATAGCGTCCTATAAGGATGCTGAGAACGCGGCCGAAGATGGTGACCTGGAAAACAAAGCTTTTGCCAAGCTACGGTTGACGACCCTCTATGCCGACAATTCAAACTATGCCGACCTGAAAATCAGGAAATACAAGGAGGCCCTTGACCTGTACAACCAGCTGGGCGACAAGCACTATCAGATTGTGTGTCTGACCGACATGGGCGGTTATTACCGCAGTTTGCCCGATAAACGCGACAGCGCACTCTATTACATCAATCAAGCCATCAAGCTAGCTGAGGACGAGCATGAGAACTGGTTCCTGTTCCAGAACCTGTATCAACGGGCCGAGATGTACTGCCTGCTGACCAAGGAGTATGACAAGGCACGGGTTGATATCCTGAAAGCCATAGCGGCCGGCAAAGATGAGATTGACCATCCCCGCGCACACTATGTCGCTGCCGAGACCTATCTGAACCTGGGGCGGCCCGATTCGGCCCTCTACTATCTTAATCATGTGCCTGCCAGCGGCATGATGAGCAACCACACCAGTGACACGGTCATGTATTGTCGGCTCATGAGTGAAATCGCCAAAGCCAATAAGGACTGGAATCAGTTCACCACATACTATGAGCGGGCCAACAAGATGGCCGACTCAATCTTGGTGGCCAACGTCAACAAGAACTACCTGGCCATTGAGAAGAAATATGACATCCAGCTGGAGGAGCTCAAGAAGGTGAAGAGCGAGTCACGCACGAGGGGTGCCATCCTGCTGGCTGCGTTGCTGGCCCTGTTGGCGCTGGGTGTGACCTTCCTGGCATGGCGCTACCGCAGCCGCTTGAAGCAGAAGGAGACCGAGTATGAATTGCAACGCGCCGACCTCAATGCGTCGTTGGCAAGCCTGGAGCAGATGAAAGCGACCATCAGCACTCGGGAACAGGAACTGAAAGCCGCACAGGACGAGTTGCGAGGCAACGAGGCACGCATGGGCGAGGAACTTGCGGCCCTGGAAGCCAAGCAGCACAAGAGTGACGAGATGCGCAGCATCGTCGATAACCAGATACAGGTGATTCGCCAGCTGCTGGAATTGTCCTATCAGCCCAACGAGACGAATTTTACCCGCAAGTTCAACGAAGTGATGACACTGCCCGTCGAGGGAGCCGTCCCCACCGACTCCTACTGGAACAACCTGCATAGCCTGACCAATGAGCTGCACAGCGGCGTGCTTGATGAGGCACAGCGCATCGCCGGGGGCACGCTCAACGAGAGCGAGATGAACTTCCTGGCCCTGTACTGCTACGGCTTCTCCCGCACGGTCATCATGATCTGCATGAAATACAGCAGCCTGGGCACCGTCTCCAACAAAAAAATCCAGATAGCCAAGAAACTCGGCGTCAACAACCTTGACGACTTCGTCAACAACTACCGCTAACAAGAATCAAAAAGGAAGACAATAAGTACAATAAAAACAATGGCCTTGGCGCTATTGAACTTGTTGTACTTATTGCCTTCCCTTAGTGTGTCGTTGAGTATCAGAAGCGGTAACCCACGCCTACGCAGAAGAGTACCCAGTCGGCATTCTTGAGGTACTCATACTTGATTTCGCCGTTGAGCATCAGGTGATCGCCGATGAGGTAGTCGATACCGCCACCCACATTGAAGCCAATCTTCATTTCGCTGTCACCATCGACCTTGATGTGGACATCACCCACGTTGGCATTGATGTCATCGACTTTCCAGAAAGCGGCACGGATGCCGGCCAAAGGATAGAGACGGATCTTATCGCCCAACTCAAACAGGTAGTGCTGCTCGGCGTTAAGGTCAAAGCAGGACACGCCGTTCTTCTTGAAGTAATAATTGCCCGAAACGGCCGAGCGCCAAGCGTGGGAATAGTTGCTCTGGAACTTCAAGCCCACACCGGGCATGCTGCCCTCGGTGCCAAACACAAACTGTCCGCCAAGGGACCACTCGCCCACGTCGGCACTTGCCATCATCGAAGTGACGGCCATCAGCATAATCAATAAAACCTTTTTCATTGTAACTGAGTTTTTTAGAGATTTATAAAAAAATTATAGCACAGAAATCGTCTATTCAGAATCGCCAAGCTACGCCAATGCTGAAAAGCCCTTGGGTCTTGTCTCCATTATAGTGGCATTTTGACTTGACGTCCAGCATCAGGTGGTCACTGATGAGGTATTCCGCGCCAAGACCAGCGAAGGCGGTCATGTGCTCGTCGCTATCCGTCTCCCTGCCACCTAAACCCTCAAAGGTGATATGATCGATTTGTAATCCTAATCCAGCCAACGGGAACAGCCTCACCTTATCGCCCAAATAAATGAGGTAATTATGCTCCAGGGCAAAATCGGTGCTCCACACGTCATTTTTCTTGAAGTAATAGTCGGCAAGCAGGTTGATGCGCCAGTGATAGAAGAAATTATACTTCAGCGATACACCAGCCGCCATCGCTTTTTTATGGGTCCCATAGGTGGCCTGCGTTCCCAGGGCAAATTCGCCCATGTCGGCTCTTGCCACCAGCGCGCTCAAGAGCACGAGTAATGTAATGAATGTCTTTTTCATTATCTTATCTTATTATGTCGGTTTATTTCTTGAATACGACTTGGCGGGTGGTAAATTCGTCGGCAGCATCAATGATTTGCAGCAGATCCTGCCACTGCGATACTGGATAGTCACCCTTGTTGTAACGCATATTGACCGCCAGCGTCAGCCGATTGCCCTCGATACTGCCAGTGGCGTTGAATTCGCCTGCCGAGTTCTTAACCTGCTGTTGCAGTTTGGCCAGGCTCTCTTGTGACACCTGATAGCCGTCGGGCACATTGATGGTGATATTCCACCTGACCAGCGCCGGGCAACGCCTGTTCACATCGAAGGTGCGGCGGCGATCACTGCCCTCGACCTTGCTTTGTGCACCAATCAGTTTACCGGCACTCACCACCAGGTTGGAGCCGGCGCGTTTCACCCAGCCGTCCATCGTGTAACGGGTTTTATAGACGAATGCGGGCTCACTGGGGTTGATGCCGGTGCCCAGTATCTCGCTACTGATGACGCTGGCAGCGGCCTGATCATGATAGCCCTTGATTTCTTCCTTGAAATCGTCCTGCTGATCTTCACGCTCCTTGGCAAACTTCTGTGTCGCGCCCTTTTTCGCACCTCCTGAAATACGCTCCATGTAGGGTTTCTTGCGTTCCAGGTACTGGTCATAGGCATCAAACTCTTGCTCGTCGGTCATGATGGTGGCGATAGACTCCTTCATGGCGCCAGTGAGCGACTCGGTACGCTCAATGTCCATAGCCATCCCGTCGATGCTGGCATTCACGGTCACCTGGTTGACGTTGTCGTCGGCAGTGGACTGCGGCAGGGTTACCATGTCGCTTTGGGACTTATCGCCCTTGAGTTTGTTGACCACTGCAGCACGGCGCCCTTGGAAACAGGCGGGTAACAGTCCCGCTGTGGTCCCCTGGTAGGTGGGCGGTGCGAAGTAGGTGCCGCCTTCGGTCTTGATGAGCCAGCTCGTGTTGCCGTTATAGATGAGCTGGTCGAGCGGTTCATTCTCATAGTCAGTGGTAACGACAAACTGGTAGGGAATGTCCCGCATATCCAGCATCTCGCTCATCATCAGCATTAAGCGGAATGGCGAATAGGTGTCATATTTGTCAAACGCCCTGTAAGTGTACAGCAGGCCGGTGTAGATGAGCTTGGCTGCCTCCTCTTTGTCTGCCAGTTTTTTAGCGGTGGCGAGTTCGTCTTTCATCTGCTTCTTGTTCTCGGGCCAGTCCAGATACTCCTTGATGATTTTCTTGTCGGCCTTCATGAAGTTGAGGTCGTCGGCCAGAATGCTGCTGAAGTCGGGGTTGGCCTGCACATCACGGTTCTTGACGCTCTTCATCTGCTTGTTGGTCACGCTCTTGTCAAAGATATAGAGCAGGGTGACGGGCGACTGTTCGATGGGGTTGTACCACAGCGTAGGCTCTACCTTGTTCACATTGTTGACCTCGGCCTCGAGCACGGTGTTGCCCTCGTCGTCAATGCTGCTGGCAAAGTCGGGGGCGCCATTGAGGGTGCGGTACTGCACTGTGAACTTCTTGTCGATGACACATCTCACCTTTTGCTTGAGGATGGGATACTCCTCCAGGAACCAGAACCTGAAGTGCGGCACGTTGCGGTCATGGACAACGAGTTCGTCATAGGTGAAGATGTCCAGAATATCGCCCACCTCGAGGCCCGGGACTGCCAGCTTATGGCTCACGTCCTTATCTTTCTTGCCCTCGCGGGTGGTCATGTAGTCGTCGGTGTTGACATCTACTATACGCCCGTCGGGCTTGATCACGCGCACGCCCAGCACCTGACGATGCTCATCGGTGAATGCACCCGAACGTGCCTTCTTGAACGTGGAATAGTCAAATTCTGAGAATTTCTTCAGCGCCGCAGCATCATTGAGCTTGATGAGCATGCGGTTGAGTTCATGGCGTCCTAGCTGCTTGCTGGTTTGGGGAATCCACAGCGTCATGTAAAAGCGAGACTTGCGGGTCACCCCGGCATCAGTGCAGCTTGCCAGGATGACCGCTGAACACACATTGGGGTCACTGTACTGCTGCGGGCAGGTATAGTTCTTGAACATCGGGTCGTCGTCACTCCATACCTTCTCGCGCAGTTCAGCCGCAAATTTCAGGTACTTTTTCTCGTCATCGGCATGTGCTGGGGTCAGCGTCAGCAGCATCACCAGCAATGCCAGGCATTTAATCATTGATTGTCTCATATCGTTTTGCAATTGGTTGTATTATGGTCTCAACTATTCTCCACTAGTCCTTGACAAGCACAATCTGCTCGTGGGCATGCTCGTTCCACTGCTTGAGCTGTGCATTCCATGCCATGATCTTGTCAAGGGGTACACGGGGATGGTGCAATGACATCACCTTGCGGTAAATGATTGTGTTGCCTTCTTGCCTGAAGGTGCATGACAGGTCCGCTACATCGGCATGGCGGTCATAGTCATCAGGCAGTTGTTCGCATCTGTAACCAGTGGGCAGGGTTAACGCCACTTCTCGCACCTGGCGGCACGGGAACGACAGTACATAGTCGTTCTTGCGGTCGGTGGTGTCGATGGGGGCGGCCATCAGCATGTTATCGGGATCCAGCTCGACAAACAGCTCATTCTCGACCTGCTCGACCGAGTGCCCGTCGGTCATGGTCGCGGCAACGACTGCCCACTCGCTGCGGCAGTCCTTGTCTTGCCAGGCGGCACCTTCAATCTTATTGGCGTGATCCTTATCGTTAAGGGCATTGTTCATGAACTGCATGCGGTCGGCAGCCTCATTGTCGTCAAGCATGCTCAGCATCATCTCTTTCATGTCGCCCTTGAACCAGCGTGAGGCCTTTCCTGTCAGCTGGAACTGATGGTTCATTGTCAGGTCGATGTGCACGCTGTCACAGTTGGTACTGGCGGGGAGAACGGGCACGGTGCGCAACGAGGGGGCACCTCCTGGTTCCTCGACCATGACTTCCATGCCCTGCACATTGCTGGGAATGTGGCCCAGCGGGATATGGTTGCAGGTGGCGTCCAGATAATAGGTTTTGCCCTGCCACTCCAGCGTGCAGATAGCGTGGTTGATGGCAGCCAGGGTAGGAATCTCGCTCATCAGGCACGAGGCCTCACGGGTGCCCACATCGGTCAAGCGGGCATCAAAACCCTGGGCCACGAGCAGCGTTTTCAGCAACAACGCCATGCCCTTACAGTCGCCGTAACGCTTGCGCACGACCTCGGCAGGGGTATCGGGCCGGTGCTTGCTCACACCCGCCTCAAAAGCGACATAGCGTATATTGTTCTGCACCCAGGCATAAGTGTTCTTGATTTTGTCCAGGTCACTATGGCATTCACGGTTGATGTCCGCCAGGATATCGTTCAAAGACGGTATGGCGGTATCGACATCCGACAGCTGCCGTCCCCAGGCAAACATGTCGGCGGCATCCTTGAACGACCCTACGACGAACACCGTGGGATAGACGCTTGACACAGTCGGCATGGCTTCTTCCTGCTTGATGGGCGCCATGTCGTTGATCGTGTAGGTCACTACCCTACTTCCGCCCTTGTCTTTGTGCTCGATGGTAACTGCCGGGGACATGTTCTTGTCGATCAGCCGGTAATGCTCAAATCCCTTGGGCAGGATGAAGGTCACCGTCTTTTGTTTGACAAAATATTGCTCGCCCAGCACGATGCGCGTGAAATAGTGCAGGTCGGTAAACGTGCGCTCATAGGTCATCCTGCGCTTTCGGCCCCATTTGCCCAGAGTCACATCGAAATAGCACACGCGGGAGTCGTCAAAGAACACATTCTCAGGGGTCGCCGACCGATAGTTCGCGCTGAAGCCGTCACAACGTGCCTCATCGAGCTTGATGTTGTCCCCATAGAAGACCGCGGGCTGGATCTTCACGTCATACTGCCGCAAGGACTCATACTCAATAACGGTCTTGTTCTTGACAATAGGCTGGCCGCCTTTCATCTTGAACTCATACACCTCGCTGCATTTGCTCACCATCACCTCGTCGTCCCGCGACTGGGCAGCAAGCGGAATAGATGGCAAGACCATGGCACACACCAGCGACACCATGTGCAGGTGCCTGTAAAATGTCTGTATCATTGTTATATCGTGTTGATGATGTTCTCGGGAAGATCTGTCAAGAACTTGACACCGCGAAGTTACTCAAAAACCATCAAACAATCACAACATCCGACTTCATTTAACAAATCCTAATCCATTGATTTTCAGCATCCATAAAAATAAAAAGTTCATTCTGCTTAAATTTAGGTTCATCCCCATACCCACAATACCCCAAACGCGTGCTTTTCTGCCACGAATTGCCCGTTTTTCCCATCTGAGGCATGTAAAGAAAAAGCCCACCGAGGTCATCGGTGAGCCAACAAGTCTGTAATAAAAAATTATGGCTTAGAAACGGAAGCCGAAAGCAAGTTGGGCGTTGCTGTTCTTGCGGTAGTCCTCTATTCTAACCCAGTATTCTGCTATCGGTTCGAATACTCTAGTGAGTCCCAAGGTGTAGCGCAGCTGAATAAAGACATTCTTATCAAGGTTATAGGTACACCCAAGGCCCAACCCGAAATCAACGGCTTTGGTCTTGTCTTTGTAATTTGTGGCTTCGTGTTTGCCCATCGTGTACTTGCTATACACGTTGAAACCCACTTGCGGGCCGAAGTCGATGCTAAAGTCTTGGGTAGGATAATACTTGAACATCACAGGCACGTTGATGTAGTTGGTATGATAGTGTTTATCACTCCTGATGAAACCACCCATTTCACTTCCGTCATCGGCCTTTTCCTGTCCGCCCTGAGCAGCAAACACGACTTCAGGACTAATGCCGAAGTGGGGATGGAACTTGTACTCCATCAGCAAGCCAGCCTGATAATTAAGCACCATCTGGTGTCCGCATTCCTTCCCCCAAAAGTTGGTCAAGTCAAGACCCACCTTAGCACCAAATTTCACTTGCGCGCTGGCACTCATGCAAGCCAGCATCGCCAGCAACATAATCAGTTTCTTTTTCATTTTCATAGAGTATTATGGTGAGTAACAAGATTTCTGCTGGCTCAGATGTCGAAGTGTATAGGAGCATACTTATTGGTTTCGGCCCATGTCACGTCGTCACGCCTGTAAATCTCGTCAGCCAGATTTAGCGCCTGCTCTGAGGTTCTGAGGTGGCAGTCAAATTTGTAGAGATAGTATCCACCTGGCACTTCTCCTTGCCCTGAACGATCTGACAAAGTGAGTTTGCCTCGATATTTTTTCAGGATTTTGTCCTTGGCCTCAGAATTTTCAACGCGAACAATGATCATTGGGCAAATCACCACAAATTCAGGCTCCTCTCTATAATAATTTATAAAATAGCGATCACTGACAAAATCATCACTAGTGATGAAGTCGCGGCTGCGTGTAACCAAATAGAATCCACCCATGTTTTTCACCTGAGAGTCCTCTTGTTGCGACAGCCGACTGAGTTCTTGCTCTCGTGCATCGGTTTTTGGGAAGATGCAATACTGCCCCGCTGCACGGTAGGCAAATTCAATACGTGTGAGGTCAACACCTTTATCACCGTAATAGTAACCGACATTCGTCTCGAGTTTCTCGAGCGCGGGATCGTTATCAGGTTGTGTGTGGACTATGGTTTCTTCAGGCTCGTCAAAAAACGTGTCAGAGCCACATCCGGCAAGTGCCAGAGCACACACGACCATTCCAAATAAAATCTTTTTCATCTCCGTAACTGATTAATCGGTTTTAGTATTGTTCTGATTTGCAAAGATACATAATATTCTCTGAACACTTTTACCCCCCCCGTTTTAACATTTCGTTAACACTTCTTGGGCTAGTATCACAAGATGCGGTCTGCAAGGCGGATGGTGATGACGGGATAGACCGTGTTGCGGCCAAGGTAAACATGCATGCTCTCCTCATCGTCGTGCAAGATGATGCTGGCCAGCCTGAACATGGCCCGGTAATGCTGCTTGAACAGCCGTTCGATTTGTCGTTTCCTGTCTGTCATACACTCTATATACACACTCAGGTCGATTAACTAAACCCTTTTCCGCAACTTTTTTTAATTACGCGACAATCATCATTCATCACCAAGGTGTTAACTGTAGTTTGAAAACCAGCTGATTCGCATTATTTCTTAAATCGTCCCAAATGGTTGGTGTTGGAGCGGTTTTGCGCACCACGCACGCGGCTTTGGCCAAATTTCTGTGTATATCTTATCTGTAAAGATATGTTATTGGTTTGGGGCTTTTCTCGATATGCGTATGATTCAGTGTTATAGTGATATGCCGGCCTATAATTTAGCAGGTTAAAGGCGTCAACACTAATAGTTCCACCAAATTTGAATTCCTTGCTGAAAGACGCGCTGAGCAAATGCTTATGATGTCCTACTCTCAATATTCCTCTTAACGGCGTATAATAGTAATAACTCAACGTGGCCCGGATACCACCTTTGGAAGAAATATTGAAGAAATTGCGAATCCCAGCCGATCCTGTCCAAGTCTTATAACTTACATCCTGGCCATCAATTGCGCCTTGAGCCCGGTCATAATCAGCGGCAGCATTTAACGACATTCTCCAGATTCCCTTAAAAAACACCTTTTCCACGTTGCAATAGAGTGAGAGTGACTGCTCGTTTCCAAAATTAGCCACACTGCTCACAGTGGTATTGTTTCCGACGTCAAAACGATATTCGCTAAAGGCATCAGAGCCATAGCTATAAGACGCTCCTATAATATAATCACCAAGAAACCTATAACTCAAATCCACATCACTGTATATCATTGGTTTAAGATGAATATTTCCCATGCTATAGGTATTCTCTGAAGTCCATATCTCAAATGGATTCAAATCATTATAAAAAGGTCGCACAATAGAACGGGACAAGTCCAAAGCAATACTGTGGTTGCCGTTAGCCAAATCAATCAATAAGCTTAATTGCGGAAACAAATTCCAATAATTGCGGTTGAATTTCTCATTTGAACTCACTTGATTGCCCTTGACATTTGTATTCTCTGCACGCAATCCTAGTGTGGTACTGATCACCTCGCTCCACTCTCTGTCATACGTCATGTATAAGGCATTCACCTTTTCATCATACTCAAACAGATTGCTGCTTCCCTCGTTTTTGACATATTCCTTTCCATTGTGATCATAGCGGACAAAATCATTAGAGAGATGTGAGGCATCAAACTCATACCCCGACTCAAGTGCACTGCCATCATTAAATGAGTGGTTATAACTTCCCTTAAATTCATATCCATAGCTATCTACGGTGGTGTTTTGCTTAAATCGGGAATATGGGACAACTTCGCGAGATTCTACTCCGCTTGCATACTCCATAGTCCCCAAAGATGCGTTTACCGATGATGAATAATTGGCACTCACATCCAGATTACTTCCTTTATCGTCTGTCTTAAGATGATAATAGGCCACCATACTCATTTCTGGCTTTCTGTAGGGATTTTCGGTTTCAGCGTATGACTTTGAATACTTGTCAATTGTACCTCTAAGATAGTTTGAACTTATAGTTGTAGACTTACTGTTACTTTCAGAGCCGCCAACATAGAATGAAGTTCCCAGGGTACTTCGCTTTGTCAAGTCATACGATAGACTGATATTTCCATTCAAGAAATGGCCAGTACTCTGACTATTGGCGGAATTTAGAATATCCGTATAACTGTCTTTGAAATTATAGGTTGTCTCCTTTTCATCTTGCGAATTGTAATACTGATAACTCAGATTGGCCGAGGCATTCAATTTATTCTTTGAATAGCCTAAATACAAACTCGCCCTTGGCGTTATTCTCTCTCCAAGATATGTTGCGCTCACA
>FLNX01004415.1_pt1 | contig 24072 bp, 20 predicted proteins | sample 1140341 | NCBI WGS metagenome assembly FLNX01 (sample SAMEA3878208, study PRJEB12797) | bioreactor metagenome | biome: Moose rumen | place: Sweden | collected 2011-10
GTTCGACACCACAGCCGATGAGACTCCTGCATCCGAGGCGGAGCCGCTGATAGAGGAGAAGTCTCCCGTACATTATCAATATAAGGGACGCTATATCATGACCGCCGTGAAGTCTGGACTGATGATTATCGACCAATACAGGGCTGATGTCCGTATTCGCTATGAGCGCTATCTGTCTCAGTTGGAGGCACAGGCTGTCAACAGTCAGCGGATGCTCTTTCCTGAGGTTGTCCGTTTCTCTCCGTCTGATGCTGTCGTGTTAGAGAAAATCTTACCAGAGTTGCGGGGGATGGGCTTTGAGTTGAGCGACCTCGGACAGTATAGTTATGCCATTCAGGCTATTCCCGCAGGTCTTGAAGGACTCAATTACGTCCAGTTGGTCCATGACATGGTCAGTGATGCCATCGAGAAAGGAACGGGAAACTTGCACGATATCCATTCGTCGCTAGCCTTGAGCCTTGCCCGCCATGCGGCTACACCTCAGGGACAGATTCTCAGTAACGAGGAGATGGAGAATATCGTCAATGAGTTGTTTGCCTGCTCTAATGTGAATTATACCCCTGACGGAAAAGCGATACTCTGTATTCTGCCCCAGAAGGAAATAGAGCAGTTGTTAGGCTGATTTGTAGAAAAAGTTAGGCTTATTAACGTAAAAATGTGATATATAACAAGTTTTTTCGTAAAAAAGTGCAATTTTTTCCCAAAAAAGTTTGCGGATATAAAATAAATGTTTAATTTTGCACACAAATTGATAAAAGTGTAATAGCGTAACATCATTTAATATTAATATTAGTATAGGTATGAAAAAGTTATTAATGGTACTGGCTTTTGCCGGTGTTTCTGTTGCCTCCATGGCACAGGATGCTGTACCTACAGAGAAGTACAGCGTTGCAACTAATTCTTTCTGGAGCAACTGGTTCGTTCAGACAAATGTGAATTACAGTGCTTTCTATGTAGGCACAGACAACATCTTTGCCAATCCATTCTACAAGTTCCCCCTCGGAACTGGTGTGAATGATCGTGATCACAATGTAACTACCGCTCTGGGATTCTCTGTTGCTATTGGTAAGTGGTTTACTCCAGGTATCGGACTCCGCACTAAGGGTAATTTCATGTGGCTGGGTAAGGCTTTTGACAGCGATGTCCAGAAGTATCTGACCGTTAACGAGCAGGTATTGTTCAATCTGAGCAATATGATTTGCGGCTACAATGAGAACCGTATCTGGAACTTCATTCCTTATGCCGGTGCTGGTGTAGGTCGTAACTTCGACGCTAAGTCTAATACCCTCGTTTATAGCGCAGGTATCCTGAACACCTTCCGTCTGGGTAAGGTCGTTTCTCTGAACCTCGAACTCGCTTACAACAGTTATGGTTGCGAGTGGAGCGGCATGGGTGGTGTTTCTCCAAAGCACCGCGTAAACCAGTTCGGTGTTGAGGTTGGTGCAACATTCAACATTGGCAAGACCACTGGTTGGAACAAGACTCCAGACGTAGATGCTATCCGTGCTCTCACTCAGGGTCAGATCGACGCTCTGAACGCTCAGTTGGCTGACGCTAACGCTGAGAACGCTCGTCTGCAGAAGCAGATCCGCGACCACAAGTGCCCAGTTTCTACCAACGCACTTGACACTAAGAGTGCTCCTACAAAGCAGATTGTTTCCGCTCCTGTATCAGTATTCTTCAACCTGGGTAAGGCTAAGATCGCTTCTCAGAAGGATCTCCAGAACGTGCAGGCCGTTGCTGACGCCGCAAAGGCTAACGACGCTAAGATCGTCGTAACTGGTTACGCTGACAGCAAGACTGGTAGTGCAAACCTCAACCAGAGCCTGTCTCAGAAGCGTGCTGAGGCTGTTGCTGACGCTCTCGTTAACATGGGTGTTGATCGCTCTAACATCGAGATCAATGCCGCTGGTGGTGTTGACACGCTGTCTCCTATCAGTTACAACCGTCGTGCAACTGTTGAGTTGAAGTAATTCATTATTAGCATGATAAAAGACAATCCCGAGTGCCTCAAGTGCTCGGGATTTCTTAAAGGGCGCTTAGCTCAGTTGGTTTAGAGCATCTGCCTTACAAGCAGAGGGTCGGGGGTTCGAATCCCTCAGCGCCCACAAAGGACCGCAAGACGTAATGTTTTGCGGTCTTTTTTTGGTGTTCTCATAAATAATTGCTAAATTTGCACCACACAAAACTATGACAAACTTAAAACAATAACAAGAAAAAGTTAAAAGACAATGATTTGGAATGAAAGTGTAGAATGCATGGATCGAGAGCAGTTGCGTGAGATTCAGAGCATCAGGTTGAGAAAGATGGCAGAGTATGTGTATCATAACACGCCATTCTATCGTAAGAAATTTCAAGAGATGGGTTTGGAGCCTGGCGATATCAAGGATATTGATGATATCGTTAAGTTGCCATTTACCAATAAACTTGACCTTCGTGATAACTATCCGTTTGGGCTCGCTGCAGTGCCCATGAGCCAGATTGTGCGTATCCATGCCTCTTCTGGAACGACGGGTAAACCCGTGGTGGTGCTGCATACCCGCAAGGATATTGCGATGTGGACGGAGTCTATTTCCCGTGCTTTTACAGCCTATGGTGCTACGAAAGACGACATTTTCCAGGTGTCATACGGCTATGGGCTGTTCACGGGTGGTTTGGGCGCCCATGACGGTGCTACAAATATCGGAGCCAGTGTGATTCCTATGTCATCAGGTAATACACAGAAACAGATTACGCTGATGCACGACTTTGGTGCTTCCGTGCTTTGCTGTACACCTTCATATGCTATGTTCTTAGGTGAGGCGATGCATGAGAGTGGGTGGCCACGTGAGGAGTTTAAGTTGAAAATCGGTGTCTTCGGTGCAGAGCCTTGGACAGAGGAAATGCGTCAGAAACTGGAGGCATCATTGGGTATCAAGGCATATGATATCTATGGACTGAGTGAAATCGCAGGTCCTGGTGTGGGCTATGAGTGTGAGTGCCAGAATGGAACCCACCTCAATGAAGACTATTTCTATCCGGAGATTCTAAATCCTGACACTGGTGAGCCTATGCCAGAGGGGCAGTTGGGTGAGTTGACCTTTACTCATCTGACGAAAGAGGGTATGCCTTTGTTGCGTTATCGTACCCATGACCTAACGGCTCTCCATTATGAGAAATGCTCGTGCGGGCGTACCTTGGTGCGTATGGACCGTATTTTGGGTCGTTGTGACGACATGCTGATTATTCGTGGTGTCAATGTCTTCCCATCCCAGATTGAAGCAGTCATCCTGTCATTGCCTGAGTATGAGCCACATTTCCTGCTGACCGTCGACCGTGTTAATAATACCGATACCAGTGAGTTGAAAGTAGAGGTGAAGGAAGAGTTCTTTACTGATGATATGGCAACGATGGTGGGGCTGCAGAAGAAATTAGAGGCAGAGTTGCGTTCTGTCATAGGACTTGGCTTTAAGATTAAACTCGTTGAGCCTAAAGGTATTGAGCGTTCCACTGGTAAAGCAAAGCGTGTGATAGATAACCGTAAATTTTAAAAAACTAAAAACAGAGATATTATGTTAGCAAAACAATTGTCTATTTTCTTGGAAAACAAGTCGGGACGCCTCACAGAGGTGACTGATGTGTTGGGAGAAGCAGGTGTCAACCTCTCTGCCATGAGTATTGCCGATAATTCGGATTTTGGTATTTTGCGTTGTATCGTCAGTGATCCTGACAAGGCGTATCAGGTACTGAAGGCAGCCCATTTCGCAGTGAAAATCACCGATGTTATCGGTTTTATCTGTCCGAACACCAGCGGCTCACTTGCAAAAGTGCTCAAGATGCTGTCCGATGCAGGTGTCTTTATCGAGTATATGTACTCTTTCGCCAATGGTGACGTTGCTCATGTGGTGATTCGCCCTACTGACTTGGAGAGTTGTGAACGTATCCTCGCAGAGAGGAAAGTCGACTTGATGGCGGCGAGTGATTTGTACAAATTATAAGAATTATTGAAAAAAGTGGTGCAAAAGTTTGGCTATTTGAAAAAAATGCCTTACCTTTGCACCCGCTTACAAGAAGTAAGGGCGCTTAGCTCAGTTGGTTTAGAGCATCTGCCTTACAAGCAGAGGGTCGGGGGTTCGAATCCCTCAGCGCCCACAAATGAAAGCCTCTTCCCAAATTCGGAAGAGGCTTTTTTGTTTTAATAATAAAAAATGAGTGAAGAAATTTGGTTTTTCCTTCACTTCTTTGTACCTTTGCAAGTATCAAGAACCAAAAATTTGAAGAATGAGACAAGCCGTAGCCCTCATACTCATGATGCTGTCGCTCACAGCCTTCGCCCAGAAAGTGAAGACGGTGGAGGGGGAATATACCTACCACGCTCCTGAGAATGTGACGGTGGAGGAGATTAGGCGGACAGCCTTAGAGCGTGCCAAAATACAGGCGATAGCAGATGAGTTTGGTACTATTGTTCAGCAGACAAATACGACCCGTATCCATACCAATGGCAGCGAGTCATCAACAGATTTCTTCACGATTGGAGGCAGTGAGGTGAAGGGAGAATGGATTGAGACCATCGGAGAGCCGAAGTTCAGCAATCCAGTCTTTCAGGATAATATGGTTATCATTACCTGTAAGGTGAAGGGCAAGGCACGTGAGATTGTCACGGCTCAAATAGATTTCCAGGCACATGTCTTGCGCAATGGAACTGAGGATAAGTTTGAGGATGACGACTTCAAGAGTGGTGATGATCTCTTCTTGTCGTTTGTCTCTCCTGTAAGTGGTTATTTAGCCGTTTATCTCGTCGACTCGGGTGAGAAGGCTTTCTGTCTATTGCCTTATCGCAATCAGATGGATGGCATCTATCCTATTGAGGCAAATCATCGCTACCTGTTCTTTAATATCAAGGAGGCATCACAGCAGGATCGTCCTTTTGTTGATGAGTATAATATGACCTGTGAGCGCTCCATGGAGCATAATGTGATTTATGTTGTTTTCTCGCCTAATCAGTTTGCCAAGGCTGCAGATAATGCGACGAGTGAACTATTGCCACGTGAACTCTCATATGATGATTTCCAGAGATGGCTTGCTAAATGTCGTAAGCACGATCAAGACATGATCCCACGACGCATACCTATTGTAGTCAAGAAATAGAAAAAGATATATTTATTCACTAAAACCCCATTATTATGAAAAGAGACACTAGTGTCATGATGAAGAAATTATTATTACTAGCAGTATGTTGCTTTGGCTTGAGCAACGTAAATGCCCAGTCGGAGTATAAGAAGTGGGTGAAATCAGAGAAGAAGGACGCTACTTATACTAGGAAAGAAGTGAAAAAGGCTGCCAAAGAATATGCAGAACTTATTTATGAGGACGCCAAGGAGGTGTTCAAACAAAGAGAGAACTTTGCGGACAAGAGCATCAAGAAGAAAGAGAAGTTCATGATGGACGAGTTTGCAAGCGAAGTTTTGGATTATCGGGATCAGCGATTCAAGGTGGGTGACAACCTGCCCAGTCTGGAGAATCAGATAGAAGCCGACGTACGTGCCAAATGGTCGTTTGACGCAGATTTGTTCCCCACCAACATTTCTGGTGAGGCAAAGTGTGTGGCAAAGACCTATGAACTCTCCACCAGCAAAGCATACGATATGGCTCGTGAAAACCTTGCTAATGAAATTGTCCATGAGATAACGTTGCAGTTTGCCAAGAAAGATTTTGTGAAACGTTTCGGTCTCGTGAAGGCTCAGGAGATGGTGCAGGCTATCCTTGACACCAAGAGCGGCATTCAGGAGAACCTTGGCGATGTGCAGAAAGTTCTGGAGATTTATAACAGCAAGAATCTGGTAAGTTCTGAGGTGTTCGTGAGAATTTATTATAGTGGCATTCAGGCAAAGGCTGATTTCAAGGCAGCCCTTAGGGATGTGCTTAAGAACGACATGTCACTTTATAATGAGATGACCTATTTTCTGGATACAGCAAAAGTCAAATAACAAACAATTAAATACAGATTATGAAAAGAATCAAAATTATGTTTGCACTGGTGGCAGTAATGTTTGCCATGGGTGCTCAGGCTCAGAGACAGGCTCTGCTTGTGGGCTATTCACAGACAGACAATGTATATGAGGACGAGAATATCAAGGCAGAACTGGTACGCTTGTCACTAAAGATCACCAACAAGACCAACAAACCTCTTTTCGTAGATCGCTCAAGTTCGTTCTATTACGTGAACGACGATGCTGTCTGCCTTGACGAGAAGCGTGATGGCACTAGTAAGTCCTACCAGCCTCTGGCACCGAAAAGCGACACATGGGTTTCCACGCTGATTAATCCTATCAGAGGCAAATATGATGCTGGTGGTGGAAGTGGTCGTCATGGCGGTAAGGCTAAATATCAGACGGATCTGCAACTTCAGGTGATGAACTATATGGAGACCATGCGCTATGAGTTGGCTAACAACCAGAAGAAGTCATGTACAAATATCCACCTCACGGGCGACGAGTCTTTTATGAAAGTAAAGGTATATATCAAATACGATCTGGAGAAGTATTCTGTCGATAGCGAGAAGAAACGTGAAGAGCACTCTTTCACTATCTCCACATGGGTGTCAGATATGATTCTCTCAAAGTATTACATACAAGATCAGGATAAGGTTAAACGTACCAATGCTGTGAATATTCAAGGTCGTATGACAGACATTATGCATGTATTTGCCGATACTCCTTTTGAGTATGACGAGGATAACTCACCTATTGACATCTATCTTGCTCAATTCGAAAAGGGTAAATTTAACATCTACCGTCTGGGTGCATCCGATGCAGAGAAGGAGGGAAAGCCAGAAAAGGGAGACAACCCCAAGGGTAGAGATAAGAAAGGCGATCAGGAGGAGATTAAGTCAAACTTTGAGGAGCGTAACAAGGCTCGTCAGGTACTAGTTTGGGAAGGCGAAAGTTCCAACTGGGTACAGGCTCTGCAGGATTCTTATGAGAAATACCTGGTGGAGGACGGCATTAAACCTAAGAAGGCTCATGACGAAGCCAAGGACTATGCCAAAAAGCAGAAAGACGCTCAGACTCTCAAGCCATAAGTAGAGAGATATGAGAAGATTAGCCTTTATCATCCTTTGGTGCGTCATAGGAGTGATGCCCCTGATGGGACAGACTATCGACCAGGAAGTGGCGGATGGATGCGAGTTCTTGCGTATGGGGCGTTTTGACAAAGCCTATGCCTCATTCTCGAAGGGAGCCCGTTTCGGCAGTGTCGTCGCCCAGTACTATCTCGCCTACTGTCAGGCAGAAGGCTATGGCGTGACAAAGGATGATAAAATGGCTTTCACACTTTATCGTAGGGTTGCCGAGCGAGGTTTGCCCATTGCCCAGGCTCGACTTGCCTATTTATTATATAAAGGTATAGGCACGAGTAAGGACGTGGCTAAAGCCCGCTATTGGATAGAAAAGGCAACCAACTATAGTTATATCGACTCCTACACGACCTATGTGCTGGGACTATGTTATGAGGAGGGACTGGGCAGAGAGCAAGACATGGCGAAAGCCATGGAATGTTTCCAGAAGTCGTGTAAGAAGAATGTTGACGAGGCGCTGATCCATACGGCGATGCTCTTTGCCGAGGGACGATATCTGACGCAGGACTTCCCTCAAGCACTGAGCATTATCAACAATGCCATAGAGAATGTTGGGTCAGGTTTCGACTACGCTTGCAAGGGAAAGATTCTCACACTTATGGGGAATAGGAAAGAGGCGGGAACTGTATGGAGTGCCATGATCAGCAACTATCCTTATTATGCTGTGCAAAGTTCTGATGATTTCAGTATGTATATGCGTGGCACAAGCCCAATCCCCAATGATGTGATTACAAGTCTATACGCCAAGGCTGACGTGGCATCAAAGTCGTCCAAGTATAGTTATAACTCACTGAAAGAGGATGACAGTCATGCCAACAATAGCATCAACATCACTTACACCATGGCTCCAAGCATTCAGCACCAGGAGGTCGCTGCGGCTCCAAGCGTACCACAAGCACCCAAGACGGAAGTACCTGTTGCTACTTCTCCTAAGACGGAGAGTGTCAACGTTGATGTGGATGTCAACCTGCCTACTACTAACATCACTAATGACAACACCTTTGCTGTGATCATCGCCAACGAGCATTACCAGGATGTCGCCTCTGTGCCCTATGCCAGCAACGACGGAACCATCTTCGCGGAATATTGTAGGAAGAGCCTTGGACTGCCCGCTACCAACGTGCACTTAGTGAAAGATGCCACACTTAATAACATGAAACGCGAAATCAACTGGCTCAAGCAGGTGTCGGATGCATATAAAGGCTCGGCGAAGATTATTGTTTATTTTGCAGGTCATGGTATTCCAGACGAGGCAACGAGAAACGCCTATCTTCTGCCTGTTGACGGTTTCGCTACTGACATTACCACAGGTTATAGCCTCCAAGCATTATATGCTACGCTGGGGGAATTGCAGGCAAAGTCGATAACGGTTTTTCTAGATGCATGCTTCAGCGGCTCTATGCGTGACGGAGGCATGATGGCTTCTGCACGTGGTGTTGCCATCAAGGCAAAGAGCAATGCTCCCAAAGGCAACATGGTCGTTTTCTCTGCTGCCTCTGGTGAAGAAACGGCTTATCCCTATAAGGAGAAGCATCATGGTCTGTTCACCTATTATCTACTCAAGAAATTGCAAATGAGCAAGGGGAATATATCGTTGGGCGATTTGCAGAGTTACGTGACAGAGGAAGTCGCAAAGAAGTCCATTGTAGTGAATGGTAAATCACAGACCCCCACAATTTCCTCCTCTGCCAATATCGGTGAAGGTTGGAGATCATGGACTTTAAGATAATCAGCGTCAAGCCTTTGAGATCAACAACAAGAAGCAGACACCCACGGTCATACCCTCACAGGCACTGGTGAATAGTTGGCAACAAATGAGACTAAGATAATAAAAGTAAAAAAAGAAAGTTTCTTTTGGTGGTTTGCCCAAATTGCATTACCTTTGCACTCTCTAAGAGAGAATATGGCTATATTATTATAATAAGGTATTTAAGAGAAAGTAATGGAATTAGACGTATTGACAGCCATCTCGCCTATAGATGGCCGTTATAGGAGTAAGACAGAGCAGTTGGCAGGATACTTCTCGGAATATGCGCTTATTCGTTATAGAGTTCGCGTGGAGATAGAATACTTCATTACTCTTTGTGAGTTGCCCTTGCCACAACTGGAAGACTTTGACCATAGCCTTTTCGAGTCGTTGCGTGATATCTATCGCAATTTTACGGAGGAAAATGCGGCACGTGTGAAGGAGATCGAGAAGACGACTAATCACGATGTAAAGGCAGTAGAGTACTTCATCAAGGAGGAACTCGACAAAATCGGAGACTTTGAGAAATACAAGGAATTCATCCACTTTGGACTGACATCTCAGGACATCAACAACACCAGTGTGCCCCTCTCTGTGAAAGAGGCACTAGAGGAAGTGTATTATCCGATGGTGGAGGAGTTGATTGAGCAGTTGAACGACTATGCTGAGCAGTGGAAGAACGTGCCGATGCTTGCCAAGACACACGGACAGCCAGCCTCTCCGACCCGTTTAGGCAAAGAGGTGATGGTGTATGTCTATCGTCTGGAGGAGCAGTTGCGTGGCTTGAGAGATACCCCGATTACCGCCAAGTTTGGTGGTGCTACGGGAAACTATAATGCCCACCATGTTGCCTATCCACAGTATGACTGGCGTGAGTTCGGCAATAAGTTCGTGAGTGAGAAACTCGGACTGGAGCGTGAGCAGTGGACCACGCAGATATCGAATTATGACTGGTTGGGTGCCATCTTCGATGCCATGCGTCGTATCAATACTATCATTATCGATCTCGATCGTGACTTCTGGATGTATATCTCCATGGAGTATTTCAAACAGAAAATCAAGGCTGGTGAGGTAGGGTCGAGTGCTATGCCACATAAGGTAAACCCTATCGATTATGAGAACTCAGAGGGTAACCTTGGCATTGCTAATGCCATCCTTCAATTTTTGGCACAGAAATTGCCGGTTAGTCGTTTGCAACGTGATTTGACAGACTCTACGGTTCTTCGTAATGTGGGTGTTCCTATGGGGCATGCCTTGATTGCCATTCAGAGCACATTGAAAGGACTGCGCAAACTCATCCTCAACGAGGAGAAGTTGCAGGAGGATCTTGACAATACATGGGCAGTGGTGGCTGAGGCTATTCAGACTATCCTGCGTCGTGAGGCATATCCTCATCCCTATGAGGCACTGAAGGCGCTGACACGTACCAATCAGAAGATGACCCCCGAACTGATTCATGAGTTCATCCAAGGACTCGATGTCAACGAGGATGTAAAAGAGGAATTAATGGCTATCACGCCAATGAATTATACAGGAATTTAAATTATTAACAACACAATGGGAGCCGTGAGGCTTCCGAACTAAAAAATCAACAAAACAATTATGGAATTAGAAAACGAGAAGAAAACAGAGGAGCAGTCCTCAGAACAGAATGCTACAAGCCGTGAGGGCTATTCAAACCAGACAAGTGGTTATCAAGGTTACAAACCAGGACGCTCACCACGTCCACGTATTCATCAACAGGTGCGTCCTTACAATCAGGGTGGCTATAATCGTAATCAGAGTCAGGAAGACGGTGGTTTCCGTCCAGAGGGCTTTGGCGCAGGCTTACAGAGCAGTGCTCCACAGCGGCAGGGTGGCTATCGTCCCCGCTTCAATCCTAATAACAATGAGGGTGGCTATCGTCCTCGTAATAACTATCAGCAAGGTGGTTACCAGCCCCGTCAGCAAGGTGGTTACCAACAGCGTGGTGGTTATCAGCAACAAGGTGGCTATCGCCCTCGTTATAACCAGCAGGCAGAAGGCGAGGAAGGTGGATACCAGCCTCGTCAGCAGGGTGGCTATCAGCAGCGTGGTGGCTATGGTCAGCCCCGTCAGCAGGGTGGTTATCAGCAGCGTGGCGGTTATGGTCAGCCCCGTCAGCAGGGTGGTTATCAGCAGCGTGGTGGTTATGGGCAGCCTCGTGCGGGATATAACAAACAGCGTGGTGGCTATCGTCAACATTCTGCAGATTATGATCCAAACGCAAAGTATAGTTTTAAGAAACGTATAGAATATAAGGAGGAGAACTATGATCCCAACGAGCCCATCCGTCTGAACAAGTTCCTCGCCAATGCTGGTGTATGCAGTCGTCGTGAGGCAGATGAGTTCATTCAGGCAGGTGTGGTGACAGTGAACGGACAGGTGGTAACTGAATTGGGTACCAAGGTGCTGCGTACCGATGAGGTGAAGTTCCATGACGCTCCTGTTACTCCGGAGAAGAAGGTATATGTATTGCTCAATAAGCCAAAGGACTATGTGACAACGAGTGATGATCCTCAGCAGCGTAAGACGGTGATGGATCTTGTGAAGGGGGCTTGCCCTGAGCGTATCTATCCTGTTGGTCGTCTTGACCGTAATACAACGGGTGTTCTCCTTCTGACGAATGATGGTGATATGGCTTCTAAGTTGACACATCCTAAGTTCCTGAAGAAGAAGATATACCATGTTCATCTCGATAAGAATGTGACTGCTTATGACATGCAGCAGATTGCAGAGGGTATCACATTGGAAGATGGTGACATCAAGGCAGATGATATCCAGTACGCAGATCCAGTTGATAAGAAACAAGTAGGCATTGAGATTCACTCTGGCAAGAACCGCATCGTCCGTCGTATCTTCGAGAGCCTTGGTTATAAGGTGACGAAACTCGACCGCGTTCAGTTCGCTGGGCTGACCAAGAAGAATCTTCGTCGTGGTGACTGGCGTTATCTTACCGAGGAAGAGGTTGACCGTTTAAGAATGGGGGCTTACGAGTAATATGAAAAGAACAAAGATAGTAGACGTACTGAAAAGTACAGATTTTGGAAAAGAAGTATGTGTGAAGGGCTGGGTGCGTACGCATCGCAGCAGCAAGGCAGTAGACTTCATCGCTCTGAATGATGGATCCACTATCAAGAATGTACAGGTGGTGGTCGATCCGACAAAGTTCGATGAGGACTTGTTGAAGCAGATGACCACAGGTGCTTGTATCTGTGCCCTTGGAACCTTGGTGGAGAGTCAGGGAGCCGGACAGACCAGCGAGATTCAGGCGACAGCCTTGGAACTCTATGGTACTTGCGACAACACCTATCCTATGCAGAAGAAAGGACAGTCATTTGAGGTGATGCGTAAGAATGCCCATATGCGTCTCCGTACCAATACCTTTGGTGCTGTGATGCGCATCCGTCATAATATGGCAATGGCGATCCATACCTATTTCCATGAGCACGGCTTCTTCTATTTCCATACCCCGCTGATTACGGCAAGTGACTGTGAGGGAGCCGGAAATATGTTTCAGGTGACGACCAAGAACCTCTATGACCTGAAAAAGGACGAGAACGGGAAGATCATCTATGATGATGACTTCTTTGGGGAGCAGACATCCTTGACGGTATCTGGACAGTTGGAGGGAGAGTTAGGCGCTACGGCATTAGGTGCCATCTATACATTTGGTCCTACGTTCCGTGCAGAGAACTCTAATACGCCCCGCCACCTTGCAGAGTTCTGGATGGTGGAGCCAGAGGTAGCCTTCATGGATCAGGAAGAGTTGATGGACTTGGAGGAGGACTTCATCAAGTATTGTGTCCGTTGGGCACTCGACAACTGCAAGGACGATCTCGCTTTCCTCAACCAGATGATTGACAAGACATTGATTGCCCGTTTGGAGGGAGTTTTGAAGGAGACGTTTGTGCGTCTGCCCTATACAGAGGGTATTAATATCCTGCAGGAGGCTATCAAGAACGGTAAGAAGTTTGAGTTCCCTTGTAACTGGGGAGATGATCTTGCCTCAGAGCATGAGCGTTACTTGGTGGAGGAGCATTTCAAGAAGCCCGTTATCATGACGGACTATCCTCGTGAGTTCAAGTCCTTCTATATGAAGCAGAATCCGGATACTGCCGATGGTGGTTCTGTAGGTTATAAGGGCGCTGTGGCTCCTGGTCCTACCATGCAGGGTACTGACGTGCTGTTCCCGCAGATTGGTGAGATTATTGGTGGTTCTGTCCGTGAGGAGAGTTACGACAAACTGATGGGTGAGATTAACCGTCGTCAGATGGATATGACGCATCTATGGTGGTATATCGATACCCGCCGTTGGGGAACATGTCCACACGCAGGCTTCGGACTTGGTTTCGAGCGTCTGATATTGTTTGTGACGGGAATGCAGAACATCCGTGATGTCATCCCATTCCCACGTACTCCAAAGAGTGCAGAGTTCTAAACGAGGGTGATGCCCTCATCAGAAATAGTAATCAGTCGGCGGCGGTAAAGGTCGCCGACTGCTTTTTTATATGTTCTCTTCGAGACTCCAAAGCGACGGGCAATCTCCTCAGATGGACTTTTGTCACCTAAATCACAATGTCCTCCGTTCTTTTGCAGATAGTGCAATAACTCCTCAGAGAAATCGAGTGCACGTTGGTAACCGTCATGTTTCAGAAAACGTTCTACCTTCGCCGTTGCCATCAGACGGTGAGTCTTCTCATCCTCCATCACATAAACATAGTAGCGTTGCCCCTTCTGCATTCGTTGTTTCTGTTCACGAAAAGGACAGAACAAATCTTTCATCAGTCCCCAGTTAAGGAAAGCGCCATACTCATTGGTCCAAGCACATTCTAACCAAGCGAAGTCACCCACCTTGGCAAGGGGAGTGAGGGTGGTGGCAATGAGTTTCTCGTCTTGGTCGAGATAAACAAAAACTTTTAGGTCATCCCCCACTTTAGCGTTTTTGGGAACATACCGGGATGGAAGCAGGATGTCACCTTCCTCACCACCATCAAGATACATGCCAAAGTCTACGCTTTTGACAATTCGCAGGGTATTGTAGTCTCCGAGTTTAATTTTCATAGTTCCATAGTATTTATAGTTCCTATAGTATCTATAGTTTCTGTAGGGCTGGTTTCTAAAAGTCCGTCCCGCATATGGATGGTGCGGTCTGTGATATTTGCCAGTTGCTCGTCATGAGTGACGATGACAAAGGTCTGTCCGAACTTGTCACGCAGGTCGAAGAAAAGTTGATGGAGTTCCTCCTTGTTTTTGGAGTCGAGGGATCCACTGGGCTCATCAGCAAGGATGACGGCTGGTTGATTAATCAACGCACGTGCCACGGCAACACGCTGTTTCTCACCGCCACTCAGTTCATTGGGCTTATGACTCGCACGGTCTGAAAGACTCATGAAATCGAGTAGTTCTTGTGCTCGTTGCTTTGCCTCCCGGTGAGATACACCAGCGATATAGGCGGGTATCATGATGTTCTCCATCGCTGTGAATTCCGGTAATAGTTGATGGAACTGGAATACAAAACCGATATGGTGATTACGGAAGTCGGCAAGTCTTCTCTTGTTGAGATGACTCACGTCAATACCATCGATGCAGACAGAGCCCGTGTCAGGGCGATCCAGAGTTCCTATGATTTGTAAGAGAGTTGTTTTGCCGGCTCCACTGGGACCTACAATACTGACTACCTCCCCTTTGTCAATGTGGAGGTCGATTCCTTTCAGAACTTGGAGGGAGCCGAAACTCTTGGTGATTCCTTGGGTTGTTATCATGGAGGTTGTTTTATGGATATTTTGGGTTTAATGGATGCGATGGGTGTTAATCCAGTGGAGGATGGTGCCATAGATACTGCTTTCCTCCTGATGCTGTGCCTCCGTAAAGGTCATGCTCTCCTCCTTCGTGTCACCAAATTGGTCAGGGAAGATAATCATGAGGTTTTTACCTGAGAAGTGTTGCATTAACTCGTTAGGCAGTCGCTCCAAGGCATTCTTATAAGAGATAGTACCCTTACGTGCCGTAATGACCACGAACATATGGTCTTCACTAATAGTCTCGGCAAGTTTTGGTAATTCATTCCAGTGCGCCATGAAAGTGTATTCCGCACGTACTCCAGGATGGAAGTTGTTGATGTATTCCCGGATTAGTGTGAAACTCTCGTCGCGTCCATGGAACTGGATGCGACAGTCTAAATTCTCTGCCATACGACTCAGTCGTTCCAGCCATCTATGGAATCCTGGCTCAAACTCAGCACGGGATGGAACGACAACCTGAATTCGGCGTAAAGTGTTCAGAGGTTGTACGAAACGTGTCAGGATGATTTGTCGGTTCAGTCCATTATACAGGCTCTGGATGAAGTCACCCCAGAACTTAGGGTTCACCTCGGTATGCACGTGCATTCCCATGATTATCTCGGAGCCACCAAACTCCCTAAAGGCATGCTTGATACCATTGGCGATATTCGTGGCAAGGCGCACTTGCGTCTGCATCTTCACCTCACTGGCTATTGCCTGTTGCTGTAGTTGTTCCAATAGTCTTATCCCTTTCTCCCTATTAGAGGCGGAATTAGTGTCATCATATACAACATTAAGTGCCATGATACCCCTGTTCAACTGATGATTGCGCATCATGATGGCAAGGTCCAGCAATTGGGGGGCGATATCAGGATATTTCACACAAAGCAGGATTTTCTCATCATCACGCTCGAAATTATCTGCATGTAGGTGAGCCTTCTCTTGCAAGATAATCTGCTGGGCGGCATGTTCTGTCATGAGGGTACTGATGATACAGGTAAAGAGAATCATGATAACGACACCATTTAGGATCTCATCATTTACCAAATAGACACCAGGGCTGACTTCCAGACGCATACCCACCATCACCATGGCAATGGCACCCGCCGCATGGGCGCTGGTAAGCCCGAACATCATGTTGCCTGCTGATTTCGGCAAACGGAACAGCAGGCTTGATAGATAGGCGGCAACGGCTTTTCCGAAGGTTCCGAAGAAGGCTATCATCAGCACAATCCAAATCATGTGCAACCCTGTAAATAGAGAGCCGATATTGATGAGCATGCCCACACCAATCAGGAAATAAGGTATGAAGATAGCGTTGCCGATAAACTCAATTCGGTTCATGAGGGGAGATACATGGGGAATGTAGCGGTTAAGAATCAATCCCGAGAGGAATGCCCCCACAATACCCTCTACGCCTACCGCTTCAGATGCTGCGGCACTGAGGAACATCACGGCAAGAACAAAGATAAACTGCATCACGGCATCAGAATAGCGGCGTAGGAAATATCGTGAGAGTTTAGGAATCAGCCAGATGCTCACACCACAAAAGATGCCGAACTTCAATAGGAAGAGGAGCCAGAAAGTGAAACCGACATTTTCTCCGTAAGAGGCGGCAAGTGCTGCAAGCATGAGCAAGGCAAGAAACAGGGATATCATGGATGATCCCACACTCAGCATGACACTGGAGTTCTTCTGTAATCCGTATCGTCCTACAATAGGGTAGGCTATCAATGTGTTTGACGCCATGATACATCCTAAGAGAAAAGATGCCTGTGGCGAATATTCCAAAAGCCACATTGCCATGAAATAGGTCATGATGAGTGGTACCAGACACGTAAGGATGCCGAAAATCAGGAATCGCTTTGAGTTCTTCTTGACGCTCTCCAAATCCATCTCCAGTCCAGCAAGGAACATGATGTAGAGTAGTCCTACCTTGCCGAATAACTCGAAGGAAGAGTCACGTTCCAGTATGTTCAGTCCGTATTTTCCAATCAGCATTCCCGCCAGTACCATACCGATGATGTGGGGAATGCGCAGTTTACCCATGATGATAGGGGCAAACAAGATGACCAGCAATACGACGAAGAAGATCAACGTCGGGTTCGTAATCGGAAAATATTGCGCAAAGTATGTCATTTCATCTGCAAAGGTACGCATTTTTGCAAAAAAAATGCTACCTTTGCACGCAAAATGTAAGTAAAGAGAAAAATTAGACTTATGAAAGTAGCAATCGTAGGCGCTTCAGGCGCTGTAGGTCAGGAGTTTTTGAGAATCCTCGACCAGAGAAGTTTCCCATTGGATGAACTCGTGTTGTTTGGTTCAGAGCGTAGTGCTGGCAGCAAGTATACCTTTCGCGGTAAGGAACTGACAGTGAAACTGCTTCAGCATAACGATGACTTCAAGGATATTGATATTGCCTTCACCTCTGCTGGTGCCGGTACCTCTAAGGAGTTTGCCGAGACGATTACGAAGTATGGCTGTGTGATGATAGACAATAGTTCCGCTTTCCGCATGGATGATGATGTACCCTTGGTAGTGCCTGAGTGTAATGCCGAGGATGCGCTGAACCGTCCTCGTGGTATCATTGCCAATCCTAACTGCACTACCATCATGATGGTCGTAGTACTCCAGCCATTAGAGAAGTTGAGTCATATCAAGCGCATCCATGTCAGCAGTTATCAGAGTGCCTCTGGTGCTGGCGCCGCTGCCATGGCAGAACTGCAGCAGCAGTATAAGGAGATGGTAGAGACCGGTGAGGTGAAGACCATTAAGAAGTTCCCCCATCAACTTGCTTATAACGTGATTCCCCAGATTGACGTATTCCAGCCTAATGGCTATACCAAGGAGGAGATGAAGATGTATAACGAGACACAGAAGATTATGCATACTGACGCTAAGTGCTCTGCGATGTGTGTCCGTGTCAGTTCGTTGCGCTCCCACTCCGAGAGTGTGTGGATAGAGACAGAACGTCCTATCAGTGTCGAGGAGGCGCAGCATGCCATCGCCGCCGCTCCAGGTTGTACGTTGGTTGACGACCCTGCCAACCTCGTATATCCTATGCCATTGGAGACTGCTGGTAAGGATGATGTCTATGTCGGTCGTGTCCGTAAGGATCTCTCTGACGAGAATGGTCTTACTTTCTGGCTCTCTGGTGACCAGATCCGTAAGGGTGCCGCCCTGAACGCTGTGCAGATAGGGGAATACCTGGTGCAAAAGAGAGATTTGCCATGCTTTGCATGAGCAAATCCGAGTGCTGCAAGGTATCGCCCGTAGGGCAGTACTTAATAAAAGTTGGTAACGTGAAGTAACCTTAGATAGTTTATACAGAAAAGCGGAAGTCTGATGGCTTCCGCTTTTTTGTGTCGACACTTGGATTCGGACCAAGGACCCCCACCATGTCAAGGTGATACTCTAACCAACTGAGCTATGCCGACTCTCTATTGTCGTGCGCCTGACAGGACTCGAACCTGCACGTCGCGAGACACTAGATCCTAAGTCTAGCGCGTCTACCAATTCCGCCACAGGCGCTTTCGACGTGCAAAAGTACGAAGAAAAGTAGAAATCACCAAATTATTCCACTAAAAGTTTCCTTGCAGCCTCAATGATGGTATCGATGCCTTTTGCAGTGTCCTCGTCAGATAATTGTACGTAGTAGTCTGGGTCGATACCGAATTCTGTCTGTTGCTTGTCCTTGTCGTACATGGGACAGGAGGAGAAACGGACGCTCCAGCCGTTGGGCAGGCTACTGCTCATAGGTAGACCAGAGCCACCTCCTGTATGGTCGCCTACAATTCTGACGTTAGGGAGTGCGTGCATCATCGTGACAAACTCGTTGGCAGCACTGAATACGGAGCGGTTAGTCAGTACGCAGACAGGCTTATGCCAGCGCAGGTTACTTGATGGCTCTAAGTATTGGGGCTCCATACTGCTGAAATCGTTATGCCCTGTTCCTGTCTTATGCTGCATGTAGCCCACCAGTGTCTTCTCCTGTACGAAGCGTGCCGCAAGTCTCTCGGCATAGGTCAGGTCGCCACCACCATTATTACGGATATCGATGATGATGCCCTGACAAAGAATGAGGTAGGAGAAAACATCATCCAGATTTCCTTCTCCAATAGGGTCGGTAAATGACTCATAGCGGATGTAGCCGATGTTGTCATCAAGAACTTTATAAGACAAACCGCTGGATATCTTATAGTCAGTCCCTAAGTACTTACGTTCCAGACTGTCGCTGAAATTCTTGGGATATGCCTCTTGCCATGTCCAATAGCGTCCGTAATCGTAACTCGATGAGAGGTTGACATGACCGTCACGCAGTTCAGCAAGCATGTCGCAAAGGACCTCGAAGAGTTGGGACTCCGACATCTTGTCATTCACGCGTACCTTATATTGATAATATACCTCCTGCCAGTCGAGTCCATACTCTTGCTGCTTGTAGTCGAAGAAACAATAGTGCTCGTCAATAATCTGCCACAATGCCTCGAAGTTTCCTGCAGGTGTGTCAGCGCGCTCTTCTTCGTCGACACAGGAGGTAAAAGATAATAATATAGTCACTATAGTTACTATGGGAACTATAACTAATAATAGTCTCTTCATAGGCGGTGCGGGATAAGTGAGAAACGACGGGTGAAACCTATCAGGAAACGATGGGTATAGACATGCTGTTTCAGTTGATTCACCTTGTATTGCTGATAGTTGCCCAAGTAGCCGACACGGAGTGCCCATGAGCCCGTGAGGTTAGCGTCAAGAGTCAACATCTGTCGCCATTCGGGGGCATTGACAAAAGAGGTGAGCACCACGTTATGGTCGTAGTCGCCACGGTTGAATATCTCGTAGTACGATTGTCCGTAATTGGGTGAGAACATCACCCCTATTAAAGGCAGGTTTAACTCATAGCGTACCATCATCGGCTTATTGAAAAGGGTAAAGCGATATGCGGCGACAGCAGTTGGCATGATGTTCAGATGGGCACGAGCCTGGGCAGGGTTGTTACTATTGGAGGTGTTATAGATAAATCCCAGTGAGGCATTTGCTAATCCGCCAGCCTGTAGTATCAGCCTGTTGTCTATCAGGCTCCAGTTATAGAGTTTTCCCCAATAGAAATTATAAGCCCCCTCCAGTTCTTTCCGTGAGTCGGCACGGTCATGGACTAACGACAGGTTTGCCTCATGCTCCATCAGCGTACTCCATTTGCGATGGGGGCGTTTACGCTCAACAGTGGCAACAAAACTGGCTCCCCAACCCCTGAAATGCTCTGCGGAGAGATAGGTGTCAAGAATGTTTGTGCCTCCAACACCTATCATCCTGCTACTGGTGATGACTTTTGCCGAGTCGTTCTGGGCAGACAGGTTTAATGGACAGCCCAAAGCCAAAAGCCCAAAGCCAAGAGCCAATATCTTACTGATAATCTTCATCAGAGAATAGGGTTTGCTGTCCAGTCAGTTCATCCATCACCTGTTGTTGGCTTTTGCCTGCGTCGGGGTCGAGGTCTTCTTCTTCCTCAAGAGGTTCGGTAGGTTCAGTAGGTTCGGTAGGTTCTGTAGGGAACCGTGTCGGTTCCAACTCCACGATGCTTGCAACCTGGTTGGTGGTGAGACGCTTGCCTTTTGCCTTGTAGCCTTTGACGGAAATAAACTGCTCCACGTCAATCTCCTCAGAGCCTCGGAACTCATCAGCGCCGCCATAGGTGATCTGGATGCGTGGGTATACTTGGTCTGTGAGCAGTATCTGTTGGGAGTTGACGTTCTCACCCAGATAGTTCTGCTTCTTCTTCGATGCCTCCATCAGGAAGCGCTTCACATACGGATAGCCTTGGTTGTCGGCATCATAGAGCACACAACTCCATACCTTTTCCGCCTCGTATTTCTCCAGATGGACGATGTTATCCTCGAAATGTACATTGTCCTCAAAGCCGGAGAGATAGTATTCGCCGTTTTTAAGAATGACGAGAATCGTGTCACTGTCATTGAACTCACCTAACAATCGTCCGTGCTCGTCGTAGTTCAGGCGGTTGACATCTGGGTCATACCATACCTTACGTCCACCCAGCGTGGAGTGTCCATGACTCTTGAGCCCGATGCGGTGAATCTGGTATTTAGTCAGGATATTACCCTTGGCGCTACGTCCCTTGATACCAACCTCCGAGAAATCCTTGTCGAAGAAAATCTTCTTGAGTTTGGGGGCTGGGTCGAGGGTCACCTTGATGACCTCCGCCTCGCCATTCGGGTTTGCCGTGAAATAGACAACCTTTGAGCCTGGTGTACCGTTGGTGAGGTCGTATTCACGGTCACGAGTGATGGATGACACGTTGAAACGCTTGATATAATAGATGCCTTTCTTGCCATCACGATAGACAGCGTTGTAGATAGTGCGTTGGTCGTTCTTCTTGAATACCCCTAACCACAATATATTCTTACCCACAAACAGTTTGTCTGCGACACGGACAATCTTGAATTTACCATCCTTATAGAAAATGATGATGTCGTCAATATCCGAGCAGTTGCACACAAACTCGTCCTTCTTAAGTCCTGTTCCGATAAAGCCGTCCGTGCGGTTGATATAGAGTTTCTGGTTTGCCTCCACCACCTTTGTTGCCACAATGGTGTCGAAGTTGCGAATCTCTGTCAGGCGGGGGTGGTCCTTACCGTATTTGTCCTTAAGGAACTGGAACCACTGGGCAGTTACCTCCACGAGGTTGGCAAGGTCGTGGTCAATATCGTCGATCTCAGCCTTTATACGTGCCATCAGTTCATCCGCCTTGTCCTTATTGAACTTTAGGATGCGTTGCATCTTGATCTCCAACAATTTGAGGATGTCGTCCTTGGTCACCTCACGAATCATCTGGGGATAGTAAGGAGTCAGTCGGTCGTCAATATGCTCGCATACCGCATCAACGGTAGGCGCAGTCTCAAATTTCTTGTCTTTATAGATACGCTCCTCGATGAAGATACGCTCCAGCGACTGGAAATGCAGTTGCTCTAAGAGTTCACCTTTACGAATCTCCAACTCCTGACGAATCAGGTCTTTTGTACGGTCTGTCGAATGGCGTAGCACATCGCTGACTGTCAGGAACTGTGGTTTGTTATCCTCGATGACACAGCAGTTGGGCGAGATGCTGATCTCACAGTCGGTAAAGGCATAGAGGGCATCGATGGTCTTGTCAGAAGACACACCTGGTGCGAGGTGTACCTGTATTTCCACATTGGCGGCAGTCAGGTCTTCTACCTTGCGGGCTTTGATTTTTCCCTTCTCGACAGCCTTGACAATGGAGTCCTGTAGTGTCTCCGAGGTCTTCGAGAAAGGAATCTCGCGGATGACGAGTGTCTTCTGGTCTATCTTCTCGATTTTCGCCCTGACCTTCACGGAACCTCCCCGCTGCCCGTCATTGTACTTGCTGACATCAATGCTGCCAGAGGTGGGGAAGTCGGGATATAGTTGGAAAGGCTGGTCATGGAGATAAGCGATGGCGGCATCGCAGAGTTCACAGAAGTTATGGGGTAGAATCTTTGTGGAGAGTCCTACGGCAATGCCTTCAGCGCCCTGTGCGAGTACTAACGGAAACTTTACGGGTAGTGTGATGGGCTCCTTGTTTCTGCCATCGTACGACATCTTCCACTCCGTTGTCTTAGGATTGAATACGGTGTCAAGGGCGAATTTCGAGAGGCGTGCCTCGATATATCGGGGAGCGGCAGCCGAAGAGCCTGTAAGGATGTTTCCCCAGTTTCCCTGGGTGTCCACCAACAGGTCTTTTTGTCCCATCTGTACGAGGGCGTCACCAATGGACGCATCACCATGGGGGTGAAACTGCATCGTGTGTCCCACGATATTAGCCACCTTGTTATATCGTCCATCATCCATTCTCTTCATCGAGTGTAGGATACGTCGCTGAACAGGCTTTAGACCGTCCTCGATATGGGGTACGGCACGGTCGAGAATACTATAACTGGCATAGTCCAGAAACCAGTTCTGGTACATACCGCTTAGATGGTGCACCGCTGCCGCGTCGAAACGATTGACAGGTTTATAGTCAGAGTGGGCTTCAGCGTTCCCGAAATATTCTGAGTTCTCGGAATATTCTGAGTTCTCAGCGTTCTCTGAATTGTCTGAGCCTTTGATGTCCTTTGTCTCGTCGTCCATGAATGCTTATTTCTTGATGAGTGATGCTACCCAGAGAATAGCGACTGCTCCGATGATTGCCGTACCGAGTTGTCCTAAGACACCGCCCCATGTGATGCCCAGTTGCTCAAAGAGCCAACCGCCTACCAGACCGCCGAACAGTCCCAGTACGATGTTCATAATGAGCCCGAAGCCTCCGCCTTTCATCAACTTGCCTGCGCAGAAACCTGCCAAGCATCCTAAGATAAGTGATCCTATCAATCCCATAGTTGTGTTACGTTTTAGTTAATTCCTTAAAAAGCCCTCATTTTATGGGCTGTTGCAAAGATAGCAGTTTTTTTTGAATTATCGAAACATTTGCCAGTTTTTCTTTAGAAATCCTTTGTGATGTCCTAATTATTTAGTATCTTTGCACCATTAATTAACCAATTTAGCAACTATGGGTTACAATATCAAATTCAGTGTGCATCGGAACCCTCAGAAAGACGGGGAGGGGAACGACACGTATCAAGTGAGACATGAGACGAATGAGACAGTGGGGAAGGCTTATTTCCTAAGACATCTCAAAAACTGCAACACGTTCCGTCCGGAACTGATGGAGGCGGCATTGATCGTCTTGGAGCGTGAGATCATCAACCAACTGACGGACAACCTGCGACTGCACTTGGAGGGGTTGGGGACGTTCTTCCTGAAGTTGAAGTTCAGACCTCGTTATGACGAGTATGGTAATGAATTGAAACTTCATTTCACAGACCCTGCCAAGATCACAGGCAATGACGTGTGCATCGACACCATCGGCTTCACGCCCGACAGACAATTCCTTAAGCAACTCAACGAGCACGGCTACCATTTCGTCAATGCCACAGGCAGGGGACGTGTGGGACACTCCACCGACTTGACGGAGGAGCAGGTCAAAATGCGCCTCGATGAGTGGTTTAACAACCATGAGATGCTGACCTGTCGACAGATGATGTACCTTTTGGGAATCACGAAATACATGGCGCGGAAGTGGCTTGACAGGCTCACGACCTCACCTTCTCCGTACCTGATACCTCAGAAGATAGGCAATGTCGTGTCATATCTGCCTGCCATAAGAAGGTAAGGAGGCATCCTAAGCAGTTGTAAGTGCCTGCCTTTTCGATGTGAAGTGCCGTTGTAAGCGATCGTTACAAGCATCCTAACAAACGGTTGACTCCAGTCAACCAATCGTTCGACTCCAGTCAACCGATCGATCGACTCCATGTCAACCGACTGTTTGACTCTAAGTCAACCAGCGTCTGCCTCCGTGCGGA
>FLNX01004346.1_pt1 | contig 24045 bp, 9 predicted proteins | sample 1140341 | NCBI WGS metagenome assembly FLNX01 (sample SAMEA3878208, study PRJEB12797) | bioreactor metagenome | biome: Moose rumen | place: Sweden | collected 2011-10
CATGCAAGGTTTTTAACACTTATTTTATTGACTGTCAAATAGTTGCAAGCGAGAATCGCTCAAATAGACACGACTCGTATCCTCATTCAGAATATGCGATTCTCAGACGGTTAACGCGCAAATAATTAGTTGGCACGAGCCAAACATAAAAGTTCGATTAAACACTATCACATAATCGCTGAATAGTTACTTTCTATACGACTGCCTTTCTTTCAAGCAACCTGAACAACAGAAAGACAACCTGTACAACAATTAATAATAAAGTTGTTTAGGTTGTCTTTACGTTGTTATGGTTGTCTGATTACAGGCGCTTAACCCACTTGGCAGCCGGGCTTGACGGGTCCTGTCGGGCCGATGACCACGAGGCGGCCGCCGGCATCCTCGGCGCTCAGGATCATGCCCTGGCTCTCGATGCCCTTGAGCTTGCGCGGCGGGAAGTTGGCGATGAAGCACACCTGCTTGCCCACGAGTTCCTCGGGCTCATACCACTTGGCGATGCCACTGATGATGGTGCGGCCCTGAATGCCGTCGTCGATGGTGAACTTCAACAGTTTGTCGGCCTTCTTGACCTTCTCGCATGCCAGGACGGTGCCCACGCGGATGTCGAGTTTGGCAAAGTCGTCGATGGTGCTCGTGGTGGTAACGGGCTTGGGCTTGAAGTTGTTGACGATATTCTCTTGCTTGATGCGCTCCAGGCGGTCGATTTGCGCTTGGATCACGTCGTCCTCGATTTTCTCGAACAGCAGTTCGGGCTGCTCCAACTGTTGGCCAGTGGGCAGGATGTCGATGTCGCCCAGACGGCTCCACTCCACTTTGTCCATGCCTATCATCTTGCGCAGCCGCTCGCTGCTGAAGGGCAGGAACGGCTCGAAGGCGATGGCCAGGTTGGCGGTGATCTGCAGGGCCAGGTTCATGATGGTCTCGACGCGTGCCATGTCGGTTTTAGCCAGTTTCCAGGGCTCGGTGTCGGCCAGGTACTTATTGCCGCAGCGGGCCAGGTCCATGGCATCCTTCAGGGCTTCACGCAGGTGGAAGTTCTCGATATGGTCGCTCAACACGGCCTTCACGTTCTTGAACTCCTCGATGGCGGCGCGGTCCACGTCGGTCAACTCGCCAGCTTGGGGCACGGTGCCGCCGCAGAACTTGTGGGTCAGCACCAGGGCACGGTTAACAAAGTTTCCCAAAATGGCCACCAGCTCGTTGTTGTTGCGGGCCTGGAAGTCCTTCCAGGTGAAGTCGTTATCCTTGGTCTCGGGGGCATTGGCCGTGAGCACATAGCGCAGCACGTCCTGTTTGCCTGGGAAGTCCTTGAGGTACTCGTGCAACCACACGGCCCAGTTGCGGCTCGTCGAGATCTTGTCGCCCTCAAGGTTCAGGAACTCGTTGGCCGGCACGTTGTCGGGCATGATGTAGTCGCCGTGGGCTTTCATCATGGTGGGGAAGATGATACAGTGGAACACGATGTTGTCCTTGCCGATGAAGTGGATGAGTCTGGTGTCCTTGTCCTGCCACCACTGCTGCCATGAGCCCCATCGCTCGGGCTGGGCCTCGCACAGCTCCTTGGTGTTGCTGATGTAGCCGATGGGAGCGTCGAACCAAACATAGAGCACCTTGCCCTCGGCACCCTCGACGGGGACAGGAATACCCCAGTCCAGGTCCCGCGTCATGGCACGGGGCTGCAGACCTCCGTCAATCCACGATTTGCACTGGCCATAGACGTTGGGGCGCCACTCCTTGTGACCCTCCAGAATCCACTCTTTCAGCCAGTTCTCATACTCGTTCAGGGGCAGGAACCAGTTGGTGGTGTCCTTCAACACCAGCGGGTGGTCGCTGTCCTTGGCGTGCGGGTTGATGAGTTCGGTGGGGTCCAAGTCGCGGCCGCAGCCGTCCTCACATTGGTTGCCCTTGGCGGCGGGGTGGTGGCAATAGGGGCACTCACCCTCCACATCACGGTCGGTGAGGAACTTGCCGTCCTGCTCGTCATAGAACTGCTTGGTCGTCTTCTCGATGAGTTTGCCTTCATCATAGAGCTTGCGGAAGAACTCGGCGGCAAACTGGTGGTGCGTCTTGCTGGTGGTGCGGCTGTAGATATCATAAGAGATACCCAGCTCCTGGAACGACTCCTTGATGATATTGTGGTAGCGATCCACGACCTGCTGAGGGGTGATGCCCTCCTTGCGGGCGCGCTGGGTCACGGGCACACCGTGCTCATCGCTGCCGCCCACAAACAGCACCTCCTCGCCCTGCAGACGCAGGTAGCGCACATAGATGTCGGCAGGTACATACACGCCAGCCAGGTGGCCGATGTGGACGGGACCGTTGGCATAGGGCAACGCTGTCGTCACCAGTGTGCGGGCAAATTTCTTCTCATTATCCATTTGTTCTTGTCTGTTGTTATGTGGTTATTGAGTTTCTTCTCTTAAAGAGCTTGCAAAGGTACGAAAAAGTTTTTGCCTAATCCCTGTGGGACAGAAGCAATTTCAAGATTTCAATGAAATTAGCTACTTACAAAACAGGATTATGGGGGCAATGCAATGATAGTATATAAGAATTGTGTTCTACACAACACGGGCTATTTTTACTTGAGGCCGTTGCGTAGCCTGATCAGTTATAGTGGCGCTGGGTAAGCAAGCTGATGCCTGTGTCCAGGATGGCGTCGCGGGTGTTGTCCTTGGGATCCATGTCCACCCGCACGTCGGGTGCCACGCCAAACTCCGTCAACTGTCCCTTGGCATCCAGGATAGGGCATGACGAGAAGCGCACACGCCATCCGTTGGGCAATTCGCTTGTGAACGGCAGCCCGCAGCCACCTCCCGTCGTGTCTCCCACCACAGTGACATTGCCTAATGACTTCATGATTGACACAAAATTGTTGGTAGCGCTGAATGAGCCGCGGTTTGCCAGTACAACAACGGGCTTCAGGTAGTGAATGTGGTTGCGTGTAGGCTCAAAGTAGTAGGCATAGGGTTCGCTCAAATCGTTATGGCCAGGCCCGGTCTTGTGGCAGATGTAACCCGCAAGGGTCCGTTCGTCGATGAAACGCGATACGAGTTTCTCGACGTTGGTCAGCAGACCACCGCCGTTGTCACGAACGTCGATAATCAAGCCATCGGCTGTAGCCAGGTAACTGAGTATCAGGTCCAGGTTGCCCTCACCAATGCTCGATGAGAATGACCCGTAATACATGTATCCGATGTTATCGGTGAGAATCTGGTACTTGATGCCAGATGCCCTCTTGTAATCAAAGTTCAGGTAGTACTGGTCGATGGTGCGCTCGTTGTAGTTCACCGGCCACTGCTCCCACACCCAGTAACGCGACACGTCATGGCTGGCAATGAGGTTGGTGTGCCCGTCGCGCAGCTCCTTGAGCATGTCGCCGCACACGTCAAATAACTCCATGTCCGACATCTGGTTAGATACCAAGGCACGGTAGCGGCTGTGCATCTGGTTCCAGTCCACCTGCTTGTAGTCAAAGAAGCTGTAATGCTCGTCCATGATGGTCCACAGGGCTTCGAAATTACCCACCTGGTCTTTCTCAAACTCGTCCTGCTGTGCACATCCCGCCACCAGGATAAACACCATCAAGCAACCTAAACAGCGTGGAACGCCTGGACCAACTATTTTTACAGAATGCAGCACAGCTCTAAAAATAGTTGTCGGCTTGAGAATCATATGATAAAAATAAGATGTTGTCATTTGTTGTGTTTTGATGTTATTGTTATTTGAAAGACGTACCGATACCCAGGACCAGCGAGTGGGTGACGTCGTGAACCTTGAGGTTGCTGGCGTTCCAGTGTTCCACGCGGGCGCGGTAGCCGATGCGCAAGGTGGTCTTGCCCAGGTGTAGATCGGCGCCCAGGTAATTGGTCATGTCAAACCTGTTGCCCCACCATCCCATGTGGGCCAGTCCCTTGTGGTTGCCCAGGTAGATCTCGTAGTAGCTTTCGTCATACTCCGGTGCAAAGAACACGCCCACAACCGGCAACTGTGCCTGGTAACGCAGCGTCACGGGCAAACGCCACATGTGCGTTTGCCATGCGGCCATGCCAGCGATGCCCAGGTTCCAGTGTGCACGGGCTGTGACAGTGTTGTTGCTTGCGACAGGGTTATAGACCATACCGGCCCTCAATTGTGTCATCGGGCCCACAGACAAGTCGATGCGGCGCAGCAAGGCTCCTCGCCATTGTCGCTGCATGTTGAATGATATTTCGCCCATCAACTTGTGCCACTCATTGTTCTTGGCATTGTTCTCGACATAGTTGTAGTCGGCTCCCACCAGGAGTTGCCACAACCACTGCCGTGAGCTCTGGCGCATGGCCTCATAGCTCATGCCCAGGTCCATGCCGTCGTAGGTGATAGGTGCCAGGTAACTGTCGTGGACAGCCGCATATCCGGCATCGACCATGAACATTGACGTGTTGCCCGGTGCCGTCTCGGCCATCGTTTCCTGTGCTTGACCAACCGATGCCATGGCAAGCAATAAGGCTGCTGCCACCGACCTTGCTGCAACACGGGAAATCAAGAAATATTTTATTTTTAACAATACTGTCATTATCGTTGTATTTATGTTGTTCAAGTTGTTTGCAATGAGCTAAGGCGGACGCCATGGTATTATGCCGTTGTTCCGCTTGTTGTGTTTTTTATCCCTTGTGCTTCGTTGAGTTGCAAAAGTAACAAAAAATGCAGTATCTTTGCACCAAACTATCATTTTATTTTTTATTGCATATGGAAAACATACTCACTGCATTGAGTGACTGGATTGTGGCCGCCAGCGACGCTGTGTGCGGCTACCCTGAGTTTTTTCTGCTCATTGGAGGCGGATTGTTCCTTTTTTTGTACTCTGGTGCCGTCTCAATCAGGCGGTTGCCGCGGGCCATCAGTGTTCTGCGTGACAAGCAGGCCAGCGACCAGGGTAAGCAATCTGGGCAGATTAGCTCGGTGCAGGCACTGTTGAGTGCGATAGCTGCCACCGTGGGCATGGGAAATATCGCTGGTGTTGCCATCGCGTTGTCGATAGGTGGGCCTGGCACGGTATTCTGGATGTGGGTGAGTGCCCTGGTGGGCATGAGCACCAAGTTCTTTGAGGGTTCACTGTCCATCATGTACAAGGGGCGTGACAGTGCCGGAGAGGTGCAGGGCGGTCCCATGTACATCATCACCAAGGGATTGGGCGAGAAGTGGAAACCGCTCGCTGTAGCATTCTCGATATTCGGTCTCGTGGGCACTTTGTGCTTCATGCAGGCCAACCAGCTGGTCGAATCGGTGACCACGGTGTTTACTACCCCCATGGGCATCGAGAACACGCTGTTGCTGCGCTTCATCATGGGTGTGGTCATGGTCGCTGTTGTGGGGGCTGTGATTTTGGGTGGCATTAAGCGCATTGCCCTGTTCGCCTCGCGCATCGTTCCGGTTATGGTTATACTCTACCTTATTCTTGTCGTTGTCATCATGGCGATGAATTTTAGGGCGATACCTGGCGTGTTTGGACAGATTTTTGAAGGCGCGTTTGACATGCGGGCCGGGTTTGGTGCCTTTGCCTACGTTGCCTTGACGGGTGCGCGTCGCGCTGCCTTTGTCAACGAGGCTGGCGTGGGTACCGCATCGATGATGCACGGTGCCAGCAAGAACACCGACCCCATCCGCGAGGGCCTTATCGCTATGCTGGGTCCTGCCATTGATTCAGGCCTGGTGTGCACCCTCACCTCAATTCCCATCATCATCGCTGGCAACTACGTTGGCTTGACCGACCCCAAGGGCCTCTATGTCGCTCTGGGCGCATGGGGACAACTGTTGCCGGGCATCGGACACCTGTTGTTGATGACGATTGTCTTTTTCTTTGCTTTCTCAACGATGTTCTCCTATAGCTATTATGGTCAAAAGTGTACCAATTACCTGTTTGGCGCCCACAACGTCAAGTGGTACAACTACTACTATCTGGCTATGATCATCGTTGCAGCGATGATTCCGCTCAAGGTTATGGTGAGCATCATGGACCTCGCTTTCGCCTTGATGGCGTTGTGCACCATGTTCACCATCATTGTGCTTGCTCCCAGAGTCAAGCGGCTGATGAAAACCTATTTTCAATAAATCATAACCATTCAGCTAACTATGGAACAACCGACCAAGAAACTGCTGCTGCTTGATGCTTATGCACTGATATTCAGAGCCTACTATGCGATGATAAGAAGTCCTCGCATTACCTCGACAGGCATCGATACCTCGGCCGTGTTTGGCTTTGTCAACACCCTGCAGGATCTGCTCAAGCGGGAGCGGCCCACACACATCGCCGTGTGCTTTGACCCTCCTGCCGGCAAGACTTTCAGGCATGAGAACTATGAGCCCTACAAGGCCAACCGCGAAAAGACGCCTGAGGGGATTCTCGTCGCTGTACCTTATATCAAGCGCATTCTTGAGGCCTATCGCATCCCCATCTTTGAGGTCGTGGGCTACGAGGCCGACGATGTTATCGGAACACTCTCTCACAAGGCTGAGCAACAGGGATTTTTTACCTATATGGTGACGGGTGATAAGGACTTTGGCCAGCTGGTGACACCCAACATCAAGGTGCTTAACCCCGCCAAGCATGAAATCCTGGGCGTGGAGGAGGTGAATGCCAAATATGGCATCCAGACACCCTCTCAACTTATCGATATCCTGGGACTCATGGGTGACACTGCCGACAACATACCCGGCTGCCCTGGCATTGGACCCAAGACGGCCGAAAAACTCATCCAGCAATTTGGCTCGATAGAGAACCTGCTGAAGCATACAGGTGAACTGAAGGGTACCCAAAAACAGAAAGTCGAGGATAATGCAGAGCAGATACGCCTGTCGAAGTGGCTCGCGACCATCATCACTGATGTCCCCGTTAACCTCGACGAGCAGGCCCTGCACCGCCAATCTGTTGACATGGACGCCTTGCGGCGCGTGTTTACCGAACTGGAATTCCGCACCCTCACCCAACGCTTGATCGATGGCGGAGAGGCCAATGCCGGTCTCGATACCCAGGAAGCTCCAAACCTTGCCTCTCCATCTCCTTCATCTGAAGCAAAATCAGGTCAACAGTTGTCGTTGTTTGACCTTGACACCCCCGATTCCAAGGAGGAAAGCCAGGAAGAAGAGGTCAAGTATCTCTCCATCAATGATGTGGAGCACAACTACCGCCTTGTCACCTCGCCGCTCGAGGCCGCAATACTGGCCACCGATTTGCAAGGCGAGCCCCGTGTGGCTGTCGGTCTGTTGGGGTCAGGCGACAATGCCATGCAGTTCAGGATATTAGGCCTTTCCCTGTGTGCTGGCAAGCATCATGCAGCCTTTGTCAAGTGCGATGATCGCCAGGACATGCTTGGAGCCTTAGCACCGTTGTTCAGTGGCAAGACGTGCATCATTGGCAGCGACATCAAGCGTCTGATGGTCGTTCTTGACCGTCACGGCATCCGATTTACGGCTCCCTACTACGACACCGCAGTGGCCCATTATCTGCTGCAGCCCGAGCGCGGCCACTCCACTGCCGAGATGGCCTATGAGTTGTTGCATTACATTGCCATAACCCCCGAGAGTCTGCTTGGACCCAAAGGGCGCAATCAGCTCAAGCCGCAGCAACTCTCGCCCATGACGCTCGCGCAGTGGGCTTGCGAAGCTGCCGACTTGACCTTTCAATTGCCCGTTGTGCTTGACCAGCAGCTTCAAGAGCAAGGATTATTCAAACTGTTGACCGATATCGAATTGCCGCTCATCGCTGTGCTGGCAAGCATGGAACTGGCTGGTGCCCGCATCGATGTTAAGGCCTTGAATGACTACTCGGTAACGCTTACCGAGCAGATGAACCGCCTTGATGCAGAGTGCCATCAGTTGGCGGGCATGGCTTTTAATACTGCCTCACCTGCACAGGTGGGCGAGGTGCTCTTCGACCACCTGAAAATCGACCCAAAGGCTAAAAAGACCAAGACAGGTCAATACAGCACTACCGAGGATATCCTGCTCAAGTTGCGTTATCGCCATCCCTTGGTTGACAAAATCCTGGAGCTTAGGGGCATCCGAAAGTTGTTATCCACCTATGTCAATGCCTTGCCCGCCCTCATCAACCCCCAGACGGGCCGCATTCACACGACCTATAACCAGACGGTCACAGCAACAGGCCGGTTGTCATCGACCAACCCTAATCTGCAGAATATACCTGTGCGCTCTGATGACGGCAAGGAAATCCGTCGCGCCTTCATTCCAGCCGAGGGGAACGTGTTCTTCAGTGCTGACTATTCTCAAATCGAGTTGCGGCTTGTAGCCGATTTGAGCCACGACCAAACGATGCTCGATGCCTTTGCTCACGGTCATGACATCCATGCCATCACAGCGTCGCGCATCTACCACAAGCCCTTGGAGCAAGTCACCAGCGACGAGCGGCGCAAGGCCAAGACCGCCAACTTCGGCATCCTGTATGGCATCAGCGCATTTGGTTTGGCACAGCGCCTCAACATTCCGCGTGACGAGGCCAAGATGCTCATCGACGGCTACTACACTACCTTCCCGCAAGTGCGTGAATACATTGACCGCAGCATTGCCCAAGCCCGTGAAAAAGGGTATGTGACAACGCTTTATGGACGTCGTCGCATGTTGCCCGACATCAATTCCCGCAATGCTGTGGTGAGGGCGTTCAGCGAGCGCAACGCCATCAATGCGCCCATCCAGGGCACCGCTGCCGATGTCATCAAGCTTGCCATGGTGCGCATCTACCGCCGCTTCCAGGACGAGGGCATCAATTCCCGCATGATCCTGCAGGTGCACGACGAACTCAACTTTGATGTCATTCCATCAGAGCTCGACCGCGTGCAGCGCATTGTCATCGAGGAAATGGAAGGCGTCTATCAAGGCAACGTCCGTCTCACGGCATCACATGGAGTCGCCTCCAATTGGCTTGACGCCCATTAATACTGATAATGAGCAGATTAGGTAGTGCTTTTGAAATATTTTCGCCGAAATCTTGCTCAGATTGAAAATTTAGCAGTAACTTTGCACCGCTAAAAAAGAGCTTCGGGGTGTAGCACAGTTGGTTAGCGCGCCACGTTCGGGACGTGGAGGTCGGAAGTTCGAGTCCTCTCACCCCGACTCAAGCACAAGGCTGAAGTAGTCACTTGACTGCGTCAGCCTTTTTTCGCAAAACTACGCCTGGGATTAAAATGAGAAATTCCTGACAATCTTGTGACTGTCAGGAATTTGTGGTGGTGCCCAGGGCGGGACTCGAACCCGCACACCTTGCGGCACACGCACCTGAAACGTGCGCGTCTACCAATTCCGCCACCTGGGCATTTTTGGTTTTGCGACTGCAAAGGTAATACTTTTTTTTAATACGCAAGTGTTTTTTGAAAAAAATTCCAAAAAATCGCTTTGCGTGGGTCCAAGCGTTCGGGCATTACATCGGGTTTCGGTTGAGGCGGCGGTTGCTCTTGGCGTCGTTATACTTGTTGCCGGTGTAGGCCGGTGTGATGCCTGTGCCGAACTCGTCATCCTCTTCCTCGTCGTCCTCACGGTTATTGGTCTGTTTCTTTTCCACCTTGTTCTTGGACTTTTCGGGCTTGTTGCGCTTGATGTCATCGGGCTTTTGCAGGTCAAGGGCGGTATCATAGATGTTCCAGCTCTCGTCCAGGTCCCAGTTGCGGCGCAGTCGCAGCTTCTTGGGATAGTAGTACACTTCCTCGGGCTGCAGGTGGTTGGCATAATTGCCTGTGTCCCACTTGCCGTTGCTGTTGGCGTCGAGGGTCAGCCGCAGGTAATAAGTGCCGGGCTTGACGTTGATCAGCTCAAAGTTTCCGTCATTGACTGTGACGGTGCGCTCAATTTTCTCGTTGGATCCCAGCAGCTCGACAAACGCGTTGCCAGTGACGTTGACCTTGAAATAGACGTTGGCATATTCCTCGGGGCCATACACTTTGAGCTCCTTTGACAAGGGGTCGTTGGTCAAGCCGTACACCGAGGCGACGGCTGCGCTGTCGATGGTCAACCGATAGGAGGTGTCGGGCATGGGGGTGATGGGCAGCCAGTAGCGCATGGGATTGCAGTCATCGACCTGCCTGATGGCTGGCACATGACCTGGGTAGGGAACCCACAATGTGTCACGCTTCACTTCCAGGTGCACTCCGCCTGGGTCAATCGATGCGATGGGAGTGTCAAATTTCAAGACGATGGAGTCGCCGATGTCGAGCGTGCCGCTCTTGGCCAGTTCCATTTTGAGTTTTGGTATCTCGTTGGGATCGACGTGTTGCAGTTCCTTGAGCTCCTCGAGTTCGCCCTCGTTGAGTTCTTTGCCTTGGGCTGCTGCTTTTTCCTGCTTCTCGAGCAACTGGGCCAGCCGCTTGGTGCGCTCCTCACGTTCCTTTTGTTTCTTCTCTTCTTCCTTGACCTGGGCGTTGGGCTTGCGGTAGCCAAACCGCACGGTGTCGGTCACCTGCACCAGTCGGTCGGCACTGTCGCTGCGCAGGTAGGTCATCGCCACGATGATGGTATCGGTCTTGATCATGGCCGAGTCGGTGATCCAGTAGAACAGCGAGTCGTTGTTCTGGTTGCGCTCAACGCGATACCAGTCATGCTGATGCTCGATGGGCTTGATGACTTCCATGCCGGGCAATGTGTCGTTGGGTGCCCCGAAGAGCACGTGCAGCTTATTGTTGGCGGGACGTGACGTCTGTCTCACGTAGTGGGAGCGGTATCCCTCGTTAAACATGCACAGCAGCAGGTCGTTGGGCAGGTACATCGTGTGGGTTGCCGTGACGACGGTGTCCACATGGCGGTCATAGGTGAAGACGGTGTCCTGAGACGTGTATTCACTGGTCGATGGCACCACAATCTCGTCGAGGAAAGCGATGTCTTCGGTCCGGGCCATGCGGTAGTCACCGTCAACGTCGTTAAGGGCAAACACATGGTATTGGCCCGGCTTGAGGTTACGGATGGTGAACTTGCCCAGGTCGTTGGTGCGGCTCACGCGTTCCAGTGGCACATGAGTGAAGGCCGTGTCATCAAGATTGCTGTGCAGTCCCACGAGCACATGTTGCATGGGCTCCAAGTCGCTGGCACGCAGCACGATACCCGAAACCGCAAGCGTGTCGATCACGTCGCCAGTCGAGAAAGCGAATGAGTAGCCGTCAAGCTGGTTGCCCTCGTTGTTGTCCTCGATGGCATTGGAGAAGTCGATGACATAGGTCGTGTTCTCCTCCAGCTCGTCGCGGAACTCAATGGTCAACTTCTTGCCCACGGTGCGTATGAGAGGTTGACTCTTGGAAGCGGGAGAAACGATGACTTTCTTTTGCTGGTCCTTGAGGTTGATGATCTCGTCAAAGGTGATTTCAACCTTGTTGCCCTTGAAGTTGACCGTTCCGGGCCGTGGCGAAGATTTCACCACTTGGGGCGGTGTGTAGTCACGCGGCCCGCCCTCGGGCGCCCCGATGCTGGCACACGCCATGAGCAGCAACCCCATGGCACACGCCATCAACCAATATGACCATCGGACGCTCATCCCTCGTCGTCGTCAAAGTCGTCGAACTGGAGCCGTTGCTGCCCCGTGAGTTTGTCCAGCACCTCTTCCTGGCTGATGTTGTCGCCGCTTGTTCCAGTGGGTGAGCTGCCGCCGGTCCTCTCGTCATCGACGGTGGCTGCGACGGGTGCCGGCTCCTGCTTGGGTGCCGGCTCACGCGGCTCAATCTCGGTGATGCTGTCCACCTCCCAGTTGGTGACGCGGCGGCCCTTGGCCTTGAATGTCTTGACACCGATAAACTCCTCGGCATCAATCACAAACGGCTCTCTAAAGGCATCTCCGCCGCCCATCTTCACTTCAAACCGCGGGCATGGCTCGTCGCTCAGCAGCAGCAACCGCGACTCGGGGTTGGTGCCTATCATGCTCTGCTTCTTGGTGCTGTCGTCGAGCGTGAAGCGCTTCACGTAGGGGTGTCCCTGGTCGGCATCATCGAGCACGGCGGTCCACACCTTGCCGCTCTCATATTTCTCGATGCGCAGGATGCCCTCGTCATAGTGGTTGCTGGCCTCGGTGCTGGTGGTGTAGAAGTCACCGTTTTGCATGATGACCAGGATGCGGTCGTCGCCGCCAAACAGGCCCAACGAACGGCCGTGTTTCTCGTAGTTGATGCGCAGGATGTCGGGGTCGAACCACACCTCGCGGTCGCCCAGCGTTGACTGGCCTGCCTCCTTGAGCGAGATGCGGTGCACCTCGTTCTTGGTCACGATGTTGCCGCGGGCCTGCTTGCCCTTGATGGCCAGGTCGGCCAGGTTGACGTCAAATTGCAGGATCTTGAGCCTGAACTTGGGCTTGAGCGTGATGCGCAGCACCTCGGCCTCGCCGTTGGGATTGGCGGTGAACCACACGATCTTGCTGCCAGGCTTGCCCTGGGTGATGTCATATTCCTTGTCGCGCGTGACGCCGGTCACGGCAAAACGCTTCATGTAGATGGTGCCGCCGCGGCCGTCTTGATACAATACATTATATATAGTGCGGTCGTCGCCCTTCTTGAACACGTTCAGGTACAGGATGTTCTTGCCCACATAGCTCTTGTCGGCAACCTTGGTGACCTTGAACTTGCCGTCCTTGTAGAAGATGATGATGTCATCGATGTCCGAGCAGTTGCACACAAACTCGTCCTTCTTCAGGCTCGTGCCGATGAAGCCGTCGGCGCGGTTGATGTAGAGCTTCTGGTTGGCCTCGGCGACCTTGCTGGCGATGATGGTGTCAAACTCGCGGATGATGGTGCGGCGCGGGTATTTGGCGCCGTACTTGGTCTTCAGGCCCTCAAACCACTCGATGGCGTACTCGGTCAGGTGGGCCAGCTTGTAGTCGATGTCCTCGATGCGCTCCTTCAGGCGGGCGATGTTCTCCTCGGCCTTGTCGCTGTTGTACTTGATGATGCGCTTCATCGGGATCTCGAGCAGGCGCAGCAGGTCGTCCTGGGTGACCTCGCGGTAGAACTGGGGCTTGAAGGGCGTGAGTCGCTTGTCGATGTGCTTGAGGGCACGCTCCTGGTCCCGCGCGTTCTCAAACTCCTTGTCCTTGTAGATGCGCTCCTCGATGAAGATTTTCTCCAGCGACACGCTGTGCAGGGACTCCATCGTCTCGCCGCGCTGGATCTCCAGCTCCTGGCGCAGGATGTCGCGGGTGCGGTCCACACTGTAGCGCAGCACATCGCTCACGGTGAGGAACTGCGGCTTTTGGTCCATGATGACGCAGCAGTTGGGCCAGATGGAGATCTCGCAGTCGGTGAAGGCATACAGCGCATCGATGGCGATATCGCTGCTCGTGCCTGCCTGCAGCGAGACGATGATCTCGGCCGTGGCACTGGTGTTGTCCTCCACCTTGCGTATCTTGATCTTGCCGCGCTCGCCGGCCTTCAGGATCGACTCGATGACGGTGCCTGTGGTCTTGCCGTAGGGGACATCCTTGACCAGCAGCGTCTTGTTGTCGAGTTTCTCGATCTTGGCGCGCACGCGCACATAGCCGCCACGCTCGCCGTCGTTGTAGTGGCTCACGTCGATGTAGCCACCCGTCTGGAAATCGGGGTAGAGGTGAAACTCCTCGTCACGCAGGTAGTGCACCGCCGCGTCGATGACCTCGTTGAAGTTGTGCGGCAGGATCTTGCACGACAGGCCCACAGCGATGCCCTCGGCTCCCTGGGTGAGCAGCAGCGGGAACTTGGCGGGCAGGGTCAGCGGCTCGCGCTTGCGTCCGTCATAGGACAGGCCCCAGTCGGTGACCTTGGCGTTATACACGGCGTCGAGGGCAAACTCGCTCAGGCGGGCCTCGATGTAACGGCCTGCAGCCGCACCGTCGCCGGTGAGGATGTTTCCCCAGTTACCCTGGGTGTCGATGAGCAGCTCCTTTTGCCCTAACTGCACCAGTGCGCTGTAGATCGAGGCATCGCCATGCGGGTGATACTGCATGGTCAGGCCCACGATGTTGGCCACCTTGTTGAAGTGGCCGTCATCGGCCTCCTTCATGGCATGCATGATGCGGCGCTGCACGGGCTTGAAGCCGTCCTCGATGTGCGGCACGGCGCGCTCAAGTATCACATAGGAGGCATAGTCCAAGAACCAGTTCTCGTACATGCCGCTCAGTTGCAGTTTCTTATCTTTGGGCACCTGGTAGGTGGAGTGAGCTTGGGGCTCGCCGTCATCATCGCTCACGGTGGGGAGGATGTCAGCGGCTCCCTGGACATCGTCGCTGGCCTGGTCTTGGTCAGCCTCGGGCTGCTCCTGGTCCTTGCCTTCCAGTTCGTCGTCGTCTTTCTTCATGTCTATTATAGCGTTTTAACTTGCAAATTTAGATAAAAATCCCGATTTATGGACCAGCTGGGATAAAAAAGGAGAACAAATTGCCGTGAACACGGCCATTAGCGGGAAAATTACATCAATAGAACCATCCCTATTTTACCCTTTTCCTGAAGAAGTGCAGCGTCAGCGGGATGGCCAGCAGGAAGGCCAGGATGTCGCACACGGCTTGGCATATCTCCACGCCCTTGAGGCCCATTACCCGTGGCAATATCAAGATCAGGGGGATAAAGAAGATGCCGTTGCGTGCAGCGGCGAGTACGTTGGCCGCCAAGCTCTGGCCGCTGGTCTGCAGCGTCATGTTGCACACGGTCACAACGGCGGCCATCGGCAGGGCCACCAGTTGCCACCGCAGCGCCACAGCCCCCACTGCTACCACCTCGGGGTCGTCGCGCAGCAGGTCCACCAGCCCCTCGGCAAAGATGAAGGCGGGACCACACATCAGCGCCAGTACCGCCATGTCGAGCAGGATGGTGAAATAGAAGCCGCGCAGCAGCCGCTTGTACAGGCCCGCGCCGTAATTGAAGCCGCAGAAGGGTTGATAGCCCTGGCCAATGCCGATGATGATGGCAAAGATGATGAACGCTACCCTCGACACTATCGACATGCCGGCTATCGCCGCGTCGCCATACACGCCGGCAGCCACGTTCAGCATCAGCGTGGCGATGCTGGCAAGAGCCTGGCGCGTGAGCGACGGGGTGCCGCCCCTGAGGATTTCCTGCTGGAAGTGCCAGCGCCTCGATGCCAGCGACAAGTCGATGGGGATGTTCTCGCCACGGCGCGACATCACCCACAGCACGACGAAGCCGAACAGCTGGCTCAGCACGGTGCCGATGGCGGTGCCCAGGATACCCAGGCCAAAGGTGAACATGAACAGCGGAACGAGCACCACGTTGAGCACCGCACCCGAGATCATGCCATACATCGCCTGGGTGGCGTTGCCCTGAAAGCGCATCTGGTTGTTGATCGCCATCGAGGCCGTCATCAGCGGCGCGCCCAGCAGGATCACGCCCATGAAGTCCATCGTGTAGGGCAGGATGGTGGGCGTCGAGCCCAGGGCAACCGACAGGGGCTTGAGCAGCAGCAGCCCAGCCACGGTAATCATAACGCCGCAAACGATGCTGCCAACAAACGAGGTGGCAGCCATCTGGCGAGCTTCATCGATGCGGCGGGCCCCCAGGTGGCGCGCCATGTAGGTGCCCGACCCCTGACCGAACAGGAACCCGATGCTCTGGATGATGGCCATCACGGGGAAGGCCACGCCCACGGCTGCCGTGGCCTGGGTGTTGAGCAGCCCCACAAAGTAGGTGTCAACCAGGTTGTAGATGCTTGTCACAAGCATACTGATCACGGTGGGGACCGCCATCGAGGGGATCACACGTCTCACTGGAGCCGTTGTCAGGAACGTATGGTTGTCTTGCTTGTGCATCGGTAACAGCAATCGCAGGTAGCACCTGCCATTTAGGAGCTGCAAAGGTACAAAAAAGTTTTCATTTCTCAATTTAGGGGCAAAAACATGCCGGCCGTGACGAGACGAGGTCCCCGTCTGATTGCCAGTGGTCTGCTGCTTAGCCATGAGCACCCGATTCTTGGCTTTTTGACGTCAAAAATATCACTTCAAACCATTGATTGAAAATATTATTTAAACTTATTTAGGGGGTACTGTAATTATTGGTTAACTAATTGTATTTTAAGTTTTTTAGACATAGTTAACCCAAAGAGTAGCCTAAAGATTTAAATTGATACTTGATTTATCGCCTGTAAAATGTGAAAATAATATAAAAAATTAAAGGGTTGAGAAATCCGTGGTTTGGCCAGGTGGCATGCCATAATATGCAGGATGGTTTTTTTAGGGTTTTCAGGGGTCATTTGATTAGGCGGCGGGATGTCCAATGAAATTTTTTTCATTTTTATGGATGATTTCTTGTTTTATTTAAAATAAATAATGTACCTTTGCATGCTAAACCTGTTATCAGTTATGGAGAATTGAGAAAAAACTATGACTTGAAAGTGGTTGATAGGTCCAACTTGACTACAGCCCATGACATGTTTGTAGCTTTTTTGTAGGCAATGAACCGCAGCATGCTGATATAGTGGATTTTGATGCATTTTTTACAAGGGAAAAGGACATTTTAATTTAATAATTTTGTGGATAATATGAAAAGAAAATTAACAATTTTTGCGGCTGGTCTGCTGCTTGCAGTAGGCTGGTCAAGTGTTGCTTCGGCTCAAGTGACCAAGCAGGCTGTTGCCACTACGAGGTCTCATGCCTCGTTGTTTGGTAAGGGCATTGTACCTAACAAGGTACCCTACATGAACAAGGCCATCAAGGACCTTATTGATGCTCCAGTCAAGGGAAATGATGGACTTTCAACATCCTATTACAAGAAAGGTGCTCACGAGGCTGTTCCCATGGAACCTGGAGCTATGTTGAAGGCCCCGCGTCGCGCTACCTACAACGAGACGGCCGATTCGGTTCATGTACGCGCATGGTATGAGAAATTCTCCTATCAGTGGACTGATGCCAATAATGTGACACAGACTTCAAAGATTACCGATGAAGCCACTACTGGAAGCCAGATGGCAGCACTCATCGGTTATCTGTACAAGACACCCGAGATCCCAGGTATCCTCTACTCCGAAGCCAAGAATGGCGACCATGAGTATCCCAACATCGAGTTTGGCTGGAACATCGCCGAAGTGGGCAATAGCACCACCTATAGCGACATCTATGTCAATCTCAATTCAAAGTATACTTTCCTCACTTCCGTTAGGGTTTATAGCGGAACATCATTGCTGGACTACTGGACAGTATCCTCAAGCTCTTACTCCAACTATGGTTTCCCCAGCAACTGGGCTCACAGTAACACGTTGGCCTACAATAGCACCTATCGTGGCTGTTACCTGTATTATAGCTCTGACTCCAATAATGGTGGGTACATACGCATTCCCGCCAGCGTTGTCAACGGTTATAGCAACGTCACGGTCAGCGTCACCGGTTATTGCAGTTCGTCGGTGACTGGTGATGGATATGGCTACTATCGCAGGTTCATGGTAAATCACCAGGCCAAGGAATTCACCTCCGCCTCCACGGCTCAGACCTATACCTTCTCGATCTCTCCCTCCAGCACCGGAAGCGTGACCAAGCCCATCGAGAACGGTTACACTACCCTGCTGGTGAAGTTGAAGGATGACACCCTGTGCAGCGTCGACGATGAGTACACCCATTCGTGGGCCGACCTCGTTCATTACTTTGACACCTATTATGACGGCATCGAGCTGTTGACCGACGGCGTGCGCGTCGGCGGCACGACCAGCAATGCCGGCACCGTGTTCTCCTACTCAGGTAACTTGAACCGCTTCTATTTCATCAGCAAGGGCAAGATGGCATATCTGTCTTCGTTAGAGGGCAGCGCATCGTCCGATCGCGCTCCGTTCTATGGCATGTATGAGGAGTTTGCTCCCACTACCCAGACCGACACGACGGGTATCACCGACTTCTTTGAGAGGATGGACCGTCTGGGCGAGGCCTATGATGTTGTTCACGACTGCCAGAGTGTGAACTACATGGAGCACTTCTTCTCAATGACGGGTAAGAGTGGAACAACCCATAACACCATGTCCAACCTGTTGTTCTATATCCCCGATGACCGTGGACAATATGTGAGCTCTGGCGGGTCGACTTGGCGTGACTATGACCACGCCCCCCGCGTGGGCCTGTACACTGCCGAGCTTGAGGCCACTGCTACGCCCAACAAGACTCAAGAGCACGTCTATGATGTGACCATCAACTGGTCCACTTCGCTCCAGAAGATCTTGGGCTTTGACGAGCCCGAGACCCACGACCTGTGGGTAGTGGTGAAGGGTCCTCAGGGCAACGTAGTCCTCGACTCGCTGTTGACCACGACCACCGACACCACCTACACCTATCAGGTGCCCCAGTATCCCGAGAGCTACACCATCGACTACATCGTGCGTGCATGGCCCACCGCAGCACCCGTGCCCGTTGACCACGACGCCAACAGCACCGGCACCTTCTATGCCGACAGCGACCCCGACGATGTGCTCATCCCGGGTTACAAGGACTTCATCTCGATTGTTCGCCACCACTACGAGAGCGACTTCGACATCGACGCAGAGTACAACTACTACCGCAACTTCATGACCCTGGGCAACCAGAACGGCACCGCCGGCCTGACCACCGCCCGCATCGACCGCGGCGAGAACGTGCTGCACCTGTTCCGCTACGACTACGACAAACCCACCAACGAGGTCGAGGCTGCAACCTTGACGTTTGAACACGTGGGTGATCAGGTGAACTGGGAGGTCGTTTACAACGACCAGCAGTACTATCCCAAGCACACTGGCGGCGAGAGCAAGTATTACCTGACTACCATGGGCATCCCCACCAGTGGCTCATTCACCGTGGGCAGCACTGGCGGCGGCTCTACCACCACTTCCAGGGATGTATCCTTCACGGGAACCTATAGCTACAGCACCGTTAGTACAATGACAAGCGATGGTGTGACCCTGTACACCTCAAGCGGTGACCTCGGATATAGCAATTATGTGCGCTTGAATGGCACCACCACCGTATCAACCGACGAGGGCACGATTACCAAGATTGTGTTTACCGGATCAAATACAAGCTACCCTGTAACGAGATTGTCAACTACAACCGGCTCTTACACGACCAGCAATAATGTGGGTACTTGGACCGGTAGCGCCTCGAGTGTTTCCTTCACATCGACATCAGAGGCTTATTGCTCCACTGTTGTTGTGACTGTTGAGACAACCGGCGGTGCCAGTGGCAGCACTGTGGCCTACGACACGACCTATGTGCTCGTCGACAGTATCAACTTCGTCTATGACTGCACGCAATACGTCGGTAACTTCACCGTTAATAACGGCAATTGGGCTTCGACCTCCAACGTGATGTACATGACCAACTCGGGTGCCGCCTACATCAACAGCTCTTCTGTGAATACCTACTTGCAGTATAATGTTCCTGCCGACCTGGCCTCCGAGACCTTGGCATTCAACTTCAGCGTGGTTGATAACAGCACCTATGGCAGCTACATCGCCAGCATGGAGAATGCAAGTGGCTATCTTGATGGCATTGTTCAGGCATCCGACACCTACAGGTATTTCACAATCTTTACCTCCAATCCTCTTGGCACTGGTGGTAATATAAGGTTCTATGGTGTGACTCCCACCACAACCAGTGGTACTTATAATTTAAGTACTTCGCCCACGATCTATAATATTTATGTCTACAAGGAGGTTCTCACCGAGATTGCAGGTGAGGACGTTCCCATCGATGTGAGCGGCATCCAGCTGGTTGACCAGTTCCGTGCATCGACCAAGGACGACACCCATCCCTACCGCTACGGCTATCGCCTGCAGTACACCGGCCAGAACACTGCCGACTGGGATACCACCAAGGTTAGTAACGTGATGATCGTTCCCGTCAAGCACTCGGGCTCGACGCTGAACGGCTTCTACACCTTCGACCAGATGATCCACGACAGCATCCCCGAGCTGCTGCAGACCAACGTCAAGAACGGTGACCTGACCATGACCCTGGGCGGTGATGCCGAGATCTACTACTACACGATCAACCGCAAGCCCAACGACGGCAACGCCTACAGCAACATGTCCTTCATGCAGTTCGACAACAACCATACCTTCTATACCGAGGGTCTGAGCTACCTGCCGCAGTATGCCGGACAGCTGCGCTATCCTGGTGACATGATCGAGCGTCTTGACAACGCCGAGGTGCTCACTGGAGGCTATAACACCTACATGAACTATGGCCCCGTTGTCTGGACCTACGGTTACGACCGCTTCTACTTCGATGCCGACGGTCTGCCCAGCAACCTGACCGCCGACGGTATCCACAACAGCTACGGTGCTCCCGTGTGGAAGACCGGCGTTGGCCGCGTGACCGTGAGCGACGTCAAGGTTGAGCGTCAGGTCAAGAACGCACAGACCGGCGAGGAGAATCCCTCCACCTCGTGGAAGGACGCCAACGGTGCCGACTGCAGCCTGTACTTCCTGGGTGTCAACGCCCTGGGTGAGCTCCCCACCACCAACATGAAGGACGGCAGCAACTACTACGAGCCCTACCTGTTCCGCGTTTGGATCAAGAGCAACAGCGGATCGCTGCGTGGCTTCACGCCCATCTCTGGCTCTAACGGTGACTACATTATTAATAGCACCGACTATGATCCCAACATGATGGTAGTGTATGAGGAGTACACCAACTCCACCACGCTCGACAAGGCCCTGCCCGAGAAGTATACCAACTCGCGCGACATCATCAAGTTTGGTGCCCTCAAGGGAATCGCCGCAAGCGACCTGCAGGTAATCGTGCGCTTCTACTACAAGGTGAAGCACCTCGATGCCGTCGAGAGCGTCGATGAGAACGTGCTGACCTTTGACTTCACCGACAACGAGTGGCAGATCCCCGCTGGCAACGTCAACAACTGGCAGACCGATAACCGCGACTACACGGTTGACGACCTGACCATCAATCTGGCCAACAAGTATTATTACAATGAGGCTGTCGGCTTCCTGATGCTGGGCCAGAATGGTACGCTCACGCTGCCCACCTTCGACCGCAAGGTGAAGCAGATCCAGGTTGTTGGCCGTCCCGGTGCATCCAACACGGTTAGGATGAACATCTATGTCGGCAACGACGCCGCCAGCACCGAGGCCACCGGTTCGACGGGTACCAACACCTTCGATATCGCCGAGCAGTATCAGACCATCGGCACCCAGTACACCCTGAAGGTGACCAACAACTACAATGCTCAGATTGCCCAGGTAATCGTCATCTTTGAGGACGAGCAGACCACCAGCGGCTTCATGATGCGTGCTCCCAAGCGCGAAGGCGCAGGCACCACCTATGAAAAGGTGACCAGCACCGACCAGATTGTCGATGGTAAGAAGTACATCCTGGTTAGCGGAAATAATGCAATGGGCGCCTTAACTGGCACATCATCAATTTACGGTTCGATAGCCAGTGTTACCGACAACGGCGATGGAACTGTAACAGCAGGTTCCGATGCTCTTGTGCTCACGGCACATGCCTACACAGGTACTTATACTTCAGGTTACACGTTTACCCTTCCTGACGGAAGCTATCTTGCAACGGGTTCAAGTACCAGCTTAGCTACCGCTACTGATGTCAGTGATAATGTTTCATGGAATACTGCTGTAAATATTAAGACAGAGACTGGCGGATATGGTATCAAGTGCTATAAGACTGATGGCCGCATAATTGGTTATCGCAGCAATGGAACATCATCTCGTTTCGCAAACTATTCAACGTCCAATCTGACTGCAACAAGCACAGAGTACTTCTATGCGCTGCTCTATGTTGAGAGCGAGGGTGGTGACACTCCCACTCCCACTGCCGAACTGACTGCTCCTGTGAGCGGTTCGACCGTCAACGTGGGCACCAACACCGGCAACGGTGTTAGCGTTCCCGTGACCATCAGCGGCAGCAACCTGACCCAGGATCTGAACATTACCGTTAGCGGCACTGGCTTCAGCGTATCGCCCGCCACCGTTACCGCCGACGCTGCCAACGCTGGCACCAGCGTGACCGTTACCTACAACGGCACCGACGCCAATGCAACCGGCACGCTCACCATCAGCAGCAGCGAGGTGACCGCTATCGTCAACCTCACCGCAAGCTACCGCCTGCCCGTCGTCCTGAACGACGTTCCCGCTGGCTATGTAGCCGAGGATGTGAACCAGGTGGATGACATCAGCACCGGCATCATCGAGATGCTCTATGAGCAGTTCCACGGCCAGGTGGTAAGCGTTACCTACGTTAACTCGCTGGGTATGCAGAGCAATCAGCCCTTCGACGGCGTGAACATCGTTGTCACCCGCTACAGCGACGGCACGATGACCACGACCAAGGTGCTGAACTGATATTGATGAAACATACTGTGCAATGATTAAAAACTATTTGTAAAGATTTTCATAACCACAGTAAATTTTTGAATATGATCGACCAGGGGGTCGCCGTGAGGCGCGTCCCCTGGTTTTTTCATATATTTAAGTTTCGCAAGTAGATAACTTGCTCACTGTTTAATGTTTAAGGGTTAAAGCTTAAAGAATAGTCTCGTAAAAAACTGAAAAAAATCCAGCAAAAGCCATAATCCAGAGTTTCAAAGTCCATCTTTAAACATTAACCTTTATCCTTTAACCTCAAGTTTTTAAAGTGGTTCAGCCACTTTAGAAACTTGAATAATATATAAGCCCCAGCGCGGCAACAAGTATCGCAGGCGTTGCAAAGCTCACACCCTCCTTTTTTTTCTCCGAATTAATCGAACCTTTAGCTCGGCGAAGCCAATTAAACGAATGGCATCCCGCCTTCTCTCGCCGACTGATAAAACGCACACGCATTCCAATTCGCTAATTCGTTTAAATCGTCTAATTCGAAGACACTGGATGCCGCGTTCGTCCAATTCGGGCGACTAATAATCTTGAGAGTATTATATTCATTCATGGATTTAGTGCTAATTTTCATTATCCATTAATTATTTTAACTATTGATTTGCATGGGGGCTAAAATGCGGAAAAAACTGCTGAATAAATACCGAAAATAATAGTTGTATAAGCTGAAAACACTAAAAATGTGTGAAAAAAAGCGAGAAATGTTTGGATGTTCAAAAATAGTTGTATATTTGCATTTTGAATGACTTTGAAAAACAGTATTTTTTCAAGAAGTTTCATAAATAATGTATAAAAAACGAAGTTTCAAGTAAGGTGGCCCCGCTGTGATTATGAAATAAACGAGAACCACCGTGCATGAACGCCTAAATATTAAAAAAATTTATATCATCGATGATGTTGCAAGTGTCCTGCACCATTATTAACAAAAGGTGAGATGTATCTGCCAGGGTGACAAACTGGCACCGACCAAGGGGGATGAACTTGTGGCTGTCATACTGATGCTATAAGAAATGAGAAAACTTATAAAATCTTTACTTTAATTTATATTGTACAGTATGAAAAAGAAAATGTTTACTTTAATGTTCGGTCTGCTGCTTGCAGTGGGCTGGACAAGTGTTGCGTCGGCACAGGCCCTGCCTCAGGGCGGCTATGCCGACCGCTTGGGCCTGACCGAGGTGACAGCCTCGCAGGTTCCCAACGCAATGAAAATGACTGCTGTGTCTCACGAGGCCGCACCAGCCACCCAGAGCAACGGCATCAAGTCCAATGCTCCCCGTCGTGCCAACAACAAGCCCGACGTGGTGTATCCTAAGTCCTACTATGACACATTGATGTACACTTGGGTGGACGACAACAATGTGAGCCACACCGACTCGGCCACCAAGTTGGCTACCGATCCTAATCAGATCTATCAACTGTTGAAGTTTGTCTATATGGACAAGCGCTTCCCTGGCCCCTACTACAATGCCTATACCAGCACGGGCGAACGTGAGGACCCCGTTTACTACGGCGGCATCGAGGGCGGTTGGAACATCCCCTTTACTTCGACCCAGGGCGGCGGTTCAACAGAGCCTGTGACCTATACTCATGAACCAATCACCATCACGACTCAAAGTTGGAATGCCTACATCACCTCTATCAGGGTGGTGGATGCAGCTACCGAAGAGGTCTTGACAAGCTGGACGCAAAATACCAGCGGTTCACAGACCCTTCCCTCTGGTTGGTCATCGACGGCTACGTTGACTTACTATA